>Ga0209941_1000137_pt1 | contig 139996 bp, 120 predicted proteins | sample ThiBiot_300_plan_FD_183945 | JGI IMG/M metagenome (GOLD analysis project Ga0209941, IMG submission 183945) | Wastewater bioreactor microbial communities from Cape Town, South Africa - Thiocy_solids_1 (SPAdes) | ecosystem: Engineered > Bioremediation > Thiocyanate > Unclassified | place: South...
TCTCCACCTACCCCGACCTGACGGAACTAATCGCCGACCCACACGTCGACCTCATCGACATCTGCCTACCCACCGCCCAGCACCGCATCGCCGCCATACGCGCGTTGGACGCCGGCAAGCACGTCCTCGTCGAGAAACCCATCGCCCTCACGCGCGCCGACGCCGAGGAGATGCAAGCAGCGGCGCGCGCCAACGGCCGCCGCCTGTTCGTCGCCCACGTGCTCCACTTCATGGAGCCGTACCGGCACCTCCGCGAAATCCTCGAACGCCCCGAAACGCAACCGCTAGGGCTAACGATGAGCCGTCATGTCTCCACCCCGTGGCGCGAGAATGCGTGGCGCCCCCGACTGGAAGCGTCGGGCGGACCGGTACTCGACCTTTTGATTCACGACGTCGACCTGATCAGGAGCGTGCTCGGCCTGCCGAGAAGCGTGACCGCGCACGGCCACATGCACGAGGAGTACCCAGTCCACTACCACGCCCTACTCGACTACGGCCCAACCGGACCCACCGTGAGCCTCTCCGGCGGCATCACCGACATGCCAGGCAGGCCCCTACAACAGCGCTACACCCTCCACGCGGAAGACCTAACCCTCACCTTCGACCCAGCGCGCGCCCCCCAACCGGTCCTGACGCAGGCCGGCCACGACCCCGAAAGCATGCCGACCCGCGACGGCGACCCCATCGCGGCAGAACTCCAGTACGTTATCGACGCCCTCGCCGGTCGCCACGACGGCTCTTTACTTGATGCCGCCGGAGCGGCGGACTCACTGGCCATCTGCCTTGCAACAACCCGCTCCATCACCTCCGGCGAGATCATCTCAATCTGCATGGACAACCCAATAGGAACAGGAGAAGGAAGATGAACGACCTCAACAATGTGCAGCAAGCCGCGGTACTCAAGCTCCTACATGCCCTCATAGACCAAGACGCCGCGCGCGTCATTGTCCCCGCGTACGAGCCGCGTGCGGGCTTCTGGTTCGGTGGCGGCAACCTCACCGAGGATGATGCCGGGACCCTGTGGCTGGTTGGCCGCTACCGCAACTTTGGCGACTCCCGCACAGGCCTCGGGGCAGGCGAGCGCGGGCTGGAATGCGCCCTGTTCCGCTCCACGGACCGCGGCGCGAGCTTCGAGAAGGTACGAAGCTGGTCGAAGACCGACCTCACCGGCGATTACGCTGAGGTCCTGTCAATCGAGGGCACGGCGCTCAACCGCCTTGGAGACGGGAGTTGGGAACTCTTCGTCTCAACCGAGCGTGCGCGCGACTACCCGGAGGAATTCGCCGGGTACCAGAAGCCCGGCACCGGCATCTGGGGCATAGAACGCCTGCGCGGCGCCTCCCCCGACACGCTGGACGCCACCACGCTGCAAAGCGTGCTCGACAGCAACACGCCCGAAGCGCTACACGTCAAAGACCCTTCCATCCTCACCAGCGGCGACGCTGCCGAGCTCATCTTCTGCAGCCACCCCATCTCCTGGGCATCAAGCAACACGGGCCTCGCCGCCCGCGCGAGCGCCGACGAGCAGCTCACCGTGCGTTCCTGGCAGCTCGTCCCCCGCGGCACCGTGTGGGACGTCGCCGTCACGCGCGTGACGGGAAGCATGCACCTCCCCCGCAGCGGCGTGCTAGCAGACGCGCCAGCTGGAACAATCCTGTTCTACGACGGCGCTGAATCCCTACGCCAACTGGACGAGAACCCCAACGCCCTCAAACGCCCACGCGGCTTCTCATGCGAGGAGCTCGGCGGAGCGATGTGGGCCCCACAAGGCGTTCCCGGAGCCGCTCAACGCCTCTCAGCAACCGCCCCCTTGTTCCTCTCCCCCCACGGGTTCCGAACAAGCAGGTACGTGAACGTACTCGAGACAGCCGACGGGCTACGAGCCATATGGCAGCAATCGCAACCCGACGGCTCCCAGCCGCTCGTCATGAACGAGCTGCCCAGCTCCGCGGTGACGGAGATCCTCGCGAGCTAACGGGGCCACTGGGCGGTCTCGGTTTCGCCGGGAGTGGGACGCGGCGGCGCTTGCCCCCGACCTGCTCCCGGTTGGCTCCGAGACGGCGCTTTCCAGTAGTCGTGCACTTCGGTTGCGCAGCACCGGTAACTCTTCGCCACTACACGAGTTCGACACTGCTCAACCTCCGCCAATCTTGCTTCCGGGGTCCAGCGAGCATGGTGACTTGGGCGTCGCTATCGTTTGACGAAGTGTGCATCGCGTTTGGGCGTAGGCCGGTCTGAAGCCGTTACGCCCAGCTGGGCGTAACGGCCATGACCCAGTCGGCCGCATCAAATCCGAACCAACAGTAGAGAACCAACGCAACAGCGCATCCCAGAGCGCTCCGCCTAGGGCGTGGTATCTCTGCCTTCTTTGTTCAACAGCCGCAACGGGCAGCTCTGCGGCAGGCAGAGTGGCGTGCCGCTCACGGGATCGCGTACCACATGACATTCGAGCCCAAACACGTCGCAGATGAGGCTGTGGTCGATGATGTCGCGCGGGTCGCCCTCGGCTACCACCTGGCCGCCGCGCATGGCGATGAGGTGGTGCGCGTAGCGGCTGGCTTGGTTGATGTCGTGCAGCACCATGACGATGGTGCGTCCCTCGCGCTCGTTGAGCTCGTCGAGCAGGGAAAGGATCTCCACCTGGTAGGCCATGTCGAGGAAGGTGGTCGGCTCGTCGAGGAGCAGCACAGGCGTCTGCTGGGCCAACGTCATGGCGATCCAGGCGCGCTGTTTCTGCCCACCCGAGAGGGTGTCGAGCACGCGGCCGTGCATATCGGCGAGGGCGGTGGTCTCCAGCGCCCACTCCACGGCCGCCTCGTCCTCCTCCGACCACTGCCGCAGGAGGCTCTGGTGCGGATAACGACCCTGGGAGACAAGCTCGCGCACGGTCATCCCCTCCGGCGCCGTTGGGCCTTGCGGCAACACGCCCAGCTGTCGCGCTACTTGCTTACTCGACAGGCGAGCGATGGACTTGCCATCCAGCAGCACTGCTCCCGCGCGCGGCGCCATGAGGCGCGCCAGGCCACGCAAGAGCGTCGACTTGCCACAGCCGTTGGGGCCCACGAGAGCAGTTACCTTCCCGTTGGGGATGGTGACGCCCAGCTCTCGAATGATCACCTGCTGGTCGTAGGCGAGGGTCAGGTTCTGGGCGGCGAGCATCGCCATCTATCATGCACTCCTTCCGCGCAGCAGTAGGTAAAGCAGGTAGGGAGCTCCGATCACGGCTGTCACTATTCCCACCGGCAACTGGGCGGGAGCGATCACGGTGCGGCCGATCAGGTCGGCCACCAGCACCAGGAGCGCGCCGAAGAGCGCGCTCACCGGCAGGAGTCCCTCGTGGGCTGGGCCCACCAGGCGCCGGGCCACGTGGGGCGCCACGAGGCCCACGAACGAGATGGCGCCCGCCATGGCCACCGCCCCGCTCGCCAGCGCCACTGCCACCAGAATGAGTCCGGTACGAGCGAAGTTGACGCGCTGCCCGAGCGCCTTGGCGGGTGCCTCGCCGAGCGTCAGCACGTTGAGCGCACGGGCGCCCAGCAGCGCGCACGGTGCCAGCACCAGCAGCCACAGGCCCATGGTTCGCACGTGGCCCCAGCTGCGGCCGTAAACACTGCCGGTAAGCCAGAGCAGCGCCCGCTGAACCTCGGTGATGCCGCCGAGGACGATCAAGTAGGTGGTGAGCGCCGACGCCACCGCCGCGACGCCGATGCCCACCAGCAGCAGGCGCATCGGCGAGCTGCCACTGTCCCAGGCGAGCAGGTAGATGAGCGCTGCGGCGCCGAGCCCGCCCAGCAGCGCGACGGCGGGCAGGAGGTTGCCAGATGTGGCCGGAGATAGCGTCAGCAGCGCCACGGCGGCTAGGCCGGCGCCCTGGCTGATGCCGAGCACGCCGGGTTCGGCCAGGCCGTTGCCAGTGATGCCCTGGAGGATAGCGCCCGACAGGGCCAACGCGGTGCCGACCAACATGGCCAGAACGATGCGTGGTAGGCGGAACTCGCGGACTACCAGCGCGTGGTCGGGGTTGCCTGTGTCGAGTCCGACCACGGCGCGCACCACCTCGAACGGGGCTATCCGGAGCTCGCCCTGGCTCACGCTCAGCACGGTCATGGTGGCGAGCAGCGCCAGCAATACGGCCATCACTGGCAACGAGCGGCGCGGTAAACGCATCGAGAGCCCGCGCAGGCGCACGACCAGCCAAACGTCATTGCCGTCTTGCCGCTTCGCGCTCATCGCCTCATACGCGTGCGCGCCAGGTAGATGAAGAAGGGGGCGCCGATGAGCGCCATGAGCACTCCAACGGGGATCTCGTTGGGCTTGGCCGCGAGGCGTGCGCCGACGTCTCCCAACGACACGAGCGCCGCTCCGAGCAGGGCGGATAGCGGCACTATCCAGCGGTAGTCGACGCCTACGATGAAGCGCGCCAGGTGCGGCGCCACCAGGCCGACGAAGCCGATGGGGCCAGCTAGCGCCACCGAACCGCCCGCCAGCAGCACTGCTACCAGGCCGGCGACCAATTTTATCCAGCCGGAGCGCACCCCGAGCCCGCGCGCAACGTCGTCGCCCAGGGAGAGGGCCGTGAGTTGCCGCGCCAACGGCACGCTGAGCAGCAGCCCGGCGAGCATGTACGGCGCGGTGAGCCGCAGCAGTTCCATGTCACGGCCCGCCAGCGAGCCGGCGGTCCAGAAACGCACTTGATCGAGCGTGTTCAGGTCGAGCAGCAGGAGCGCGGTGGTGAGCGAGCCGAGGAAGGCTGCCAGCACCGCGCCCGCCAGCGCCAGCCGCAGAGGCGAGCTGGCGCCCACCCCGGGCGCAGCGGCCAGGGCGTACACGAGAGCGCCGGCCAGCAGCGCCCCCACCAGTCCAAAGAGGGCGTAGGTGGCCAGCGGCGGGTTGCCTAGCAGGAGCACGGCGATCACCACGGCCAGGGCCGCGCCGGCGTTCACGCCGAGGATGCCGGGGGAGGCGAGCGGGTTGCGCGTGAGTGCTTGCATGATGGCGCCGGCTACGGCCAGCGACGCCCCCACAAGCAGGCCGGCCAGGGTGCGCGGGAGGCGCACGGTGGTGAGGATCAGATCGTTGATCGAGCCGCTAGGGGAGAAGATGCCGCCGAGCACCTCGCCGAAGGGGATGCGCATGCTGCCCACCGACATGCTGGCCAGTGCTAGGCCGATTACCACGAGTGCTGCCAGGGCAAGTAGCGCGCCCCGCCCGAACCGCCGCCTGGCCGACGCCCTATTGCCGGTCATGGCATCACTACATTGGGCAGGGCAGCGTTGCTGGCCGAGAGCTGCGTGACGCGGTACTGCGCATAGGGTAGCTCTTCGGCGCTATCGGAGCGGGGCCGGATGTCAACCCAGTGGTCGAGCTCGACCAGCGCCTCGTAGCTCACCGCGGCATGCGCCAGCTGGGCGTCGATCCTCACCCGCTGCCAGCGCGGCTCCCTCGCGTCTTCGACGTCGAGCACCGCGCCGCGTTTATGGAACTCCAGCCAGCGCCAGCCTTCGCGCCCCAGCAGCTCGCGCTCGAGTGCTTGGAGGAACGGCCCGTCCAGCGCCGCCCAGCCGCGGTAGCGCTCGCGCAGCTCCGCGCTGGGGCGCCGGTGGTCGAGGAGGGTGGCGGCGCCGTAGTCGTCGAGATGGGCCCAGAACCTGCCCGAGGGGAGCTCGAGCAGGGTGGGGGCGAACACGTGGCCGCCGAAGTGGCTCACGCGCCACACGCGGGCGTCCGCCGCGGCGCGCGCCCGTAGGCCATGGTAGATGGGCACACCGTACAGCCCGCAGGCCGCGTCTTCGCTACCGTGGGTGCAGACCATCAATTCGCGGGCCGCGGCGTGCACCCGCAGGGGCTCGAACTCCGGTGCGGCGCCGCGGTCCGTGATGAGCGCAGTTACCAGCTCTCCGACGCGCGCCTCGGGCACTAGGTACTCTGCGCGCTGGTAGTTGGCGAAGGCGCCGTCCGGGCGCGAGCACCAGAGCACCCGGCGCCGCCCCGGCGCCGAGTACTCCTCGTCAGGCGCCATGGCCAGCATGCTCAGCCGGTAGGGCGCCTCCAGGCGGTAGCGCGCCACCGCCTCGCGCACCCCGGGCGGCAGCTTCGAACGGCTGTCGAACAGGCCGCGGGGCCACGGTAGGGGCAGCTCGAACGCCACGAAGGCGTCGTAGCTGCCCGCATAGCCAATCGGGTCCAGCCCGCGGGCGATGGCGAACAGATTGCACAGGTGTTGCGGGCCGTCCATCCGCAGAACGCCGACCTAACCGACGCTCGTCGCGCGCGCCTCAGCGTGACAGGTCGGACTCAACGGGCGGCCTCGTCGACCAGGTAGGTGAAGAGGTCGTCGACCACCATGTTGGCTGCGATGGGGCCGATGCCGAGCATCCAGTAGGCGTCGGGCACGAAGTGCACGTTGCCTTCGCGCACCACTCGCAGCGCCTGCCACAGCGGATCCTGGCGGAACTGCTCCAGGCTGGTGGCCTCGGCGGGTCCGTAGCTGGTCACGAACATCACGTCGGCGTCCATCAGCGCGATGCCTTCGCGGTCGACGTAGAGCGCGAACTCCTTGGCTTGCTGGGCAGTGGGGCGCGGCAACCCCGCGTCGGAGATGATGGTGCCGATGAACGACTCGGAGAGGTAGATGCGCACCTGTCCCGGGAGGAAGCGGACGACGGAGACGGTCGGCAGGTCCCCGAGCGCGGCGCGCAGGTCGGCCAGGCGCGCGTCGTAGTCGGCGAGCAGCGCTTCGGCCTCGGCTAGCTTGCCCAAGCTCTCGCCGTTGGAGAGCAGGTTCTGCTTCCACACCACGCCCACGGTCTCCGTGAGGACGGTGGGTGCGATCTTGGAGAGCTGGTCGTAGATGGCCTCGTGCCGCAGGCGGCTAGAGAGGATCAGGTCCGGGTGCAGTGCGAGGATCGCCTCCAAATTCGGCTCGGCGATAGTTCCCACCAGGGCGATGCCGCCGGTGCGGTCGCCGAGGTACTCAGGGAAGCTGCCAGCGGCGAAGGCGCTTACCGCGCCCACCGGAACGACGCCCAGCGCCAGGGAGCTGTCAAGCTCGCCGGTGTCGAGCACCACTACACGCTGCGGCTGGAGCGGCACGCAGGTGATGCCCATGGCGTGCTCCACCAAACGGCCGTCGCACGTGGCCGCGTCCGGCTGGGCGAAGGCGGTGCTCACCAACGTGAACAAGACGAGAGTCATTAGCGGCCGGAGGACGGCGAGCGTCTGCGTGTTGCCTATCATGCTGGTTCTCCTAGTCACGAGGGGGTTGGCCCGTCATGGGCGCAGTTTAATCCCGAGTGGTGTGCTCAGGTATCGGCGAAGTGTAAGCGTACGCCCCGTACCGTGACAAGTGGGGGATCGTAGGTGCGGAGCGAACCGGAACGGGCGCTGGCGTGCTTGGCTGGTAATGAGACGCCTCTTCGCGCTCGGTGGGAAGCCCACCCAAACAGTCAGCGGCGGACCCGGAATTGCTTTGGTTCCCGCAACGTGCGGGTTAGGACTCAGCTCTAGCATGAGATGTGACGATTGGGCAACTGGCGCCGCGCCCGCGCGAACCGGTGAAAGCTTTGCACTATCGGACGGACTTGGGCCTGCTTGCAGCTGAGCCCGGTGTAAACGCGTGCCGCTACGGCGCCGAGGCCGCCGACCGCGCAGGCCAGTTGGGGCGGGCTAAGGCACAACCGCTCCCCGCCTGCGAAGGAGAAGGCCGCATTTATCTCGTTTAAGCGCCGCCGTCTAGCGCGGCACCACCACTTGACCCGCTCACGGGAGGGTCAAGCCTACGGATATGACCACTTCAGGGAACTCCGACTATGACTTGCTGATAATCGCACGGGCGGTGCGGGCACCTCCGCCGCCATCCACGCCGCCAGGACATGCTACCCGCATCTCGCGAGCGAGGCGCCAACGCCTAGCAGCAGGCGCAGGTGTGGTGTTCGGCTTAGACAGTAGTCAGTGATGGCGTGTGTGTTCATCTCCGAACCTAACGGTGATCCGGAGTTTGCCGCCCAGCGAGCTGATGTATGCCCGCAGGGTGGCCACGCGCACGCGGTCCAGTTGTCCCTGCAATATGTAGGTGAGTTCGACCGCAGGAACCTGCAGGCGCTGCGGCAGCTCCTTGAGCTCGATATCCGCATTCTGTCTGCGCTGGGCGAGTTCGTAGCCAAGTTGCGGGGCGAGCAGGCGGCCTTTGTGTGCTGCAATCTTCTGGTCGTCTAGGCGTGCTTCGCTAATGGCTCGTGCGCGAACCTCCTTCCATTTCCTGGGCATGGCGACTTCTTGGTTCTCTCGAGGGGTGGCGGTTTGTTCCCGCGCTGCTCGCCGTGGTGATGGCGGGCGGGTATGGAACTGCGGTCCGTCCGTTCGGGCCGCAGGCGTGGCTCTAACCCGGGTTCATCACCGGCATAAGGCTGGGAGGGGAGTAGCCTCAGGACTACCAGGAGCGCTTAGCAGGCGGCGTATGAGTCGCCCATGCTCAGGCGTCGGCTCCGGCCGCCCTGCTCCAGAGTTCCGTGCCCGCTCTAGCATTAGTCGCTCGTGGGTTAACCGGAGAGTTTGGTGTAGAGGTCGGCGAACTCTTGGTGGTTTCGCTCGTAGGCGGCCATGATGTGCGGTCGGGTCTCGCGCTCCTGCGTTAGTTGGCGGGCAGCAGCTTCAGCGATGAGGGCATCGAGCGGCCTGCAGCGGCGACCCAAGGCTCGGCAGCAGGCCGCGTCCGCTGCCGCGATGCCGGCGAGGACCGCCAAGGAGGCGGCTACGCTCCGGAACGCCCCCTCATCCTCGCTCTCGATCAGGCGCGCTACCTCCAGGAACTTCGCGGCCGACCCCCGCCCGGGTGCGCGCTTCCGCCAGGCCGCAGGCCTGTGTACGGCCACGCTGGCGGCTCATCGCTCACCTCGCTCCAGCAGGTTTGCGACGGCAGGTCCGACGAGGGCGACGGCATCCTGCTCGAGTTGCTCGACGACAGGCGGACGCTCGCGCGCCAGTCGCCCCAGCTCCTGCTCCGCTACCTCGGCGATCCCGGCGTGGTTCCCGGTCGAACTCACCACCAGGTCGGCGAGGCGGTCGAGTTGGCAGCGCCACCGCGCGTCCTCTGCCGCCACCGCGGCTGGCCTAACGATGAACACGTCGATGTCGCTGGCGGTGCTGCCGTCACCTCGCGCGGCGGAGCCGAAGAGCGACGCGTGTAGTGGCGGTAGGGGCCAGCCTTCGATTTCGCTTCTGAGCCGGTCGACGAGGCTGCGACGTAGACCCAGCAGAGCGAGGACGGGTTCGGCCGCCAGGTGCTCGCGGTTGAGCGTGTACAGGAGCGCCGCGCCGGCGCCGGCCTCCTGCACCCTTACCAGGCCATGCTCTACCAGGTGTTGAAGGGCGCGCGCCGCCGTGCTGCGGGCGACGCCGCCTAGCCGGGCGACCTCGCGGCCGCTCAACGGCCTCGTGGTGCCGGCCAGGGCAGACAGGACGCCTCCAATGGCCGTGGGGAGAACGGCTTGATGCGGAGCCGAGAGATCCATGCGTGATGGCATCACTGCCGCCCCACATCTGGGCCATACGCCCTAGTTACGGGACACATGGCTCACACTCGGGACGCTGTGGTAATGGAGCGGAGCCTGGCGGCGCTCACGCGTCGTTAGTTCATTCCGAAGTTAACTCGCTTCGCAGCGTGGGCCGCATGGGGACGTTCTCAGTTACGCTTCTGGGATGGGCCTCGTCTGAGCGGATTGCCAGGGTGCCGTCTGCGTGCCAGCTCCGGTAGGCATTGACTACATCGCTCGCTAATGGGCATGTTCTGTGGATGGCTGCGGTGCCTTGGTCGTTGATTGGTGCTGGACGGCAATACGCCGCAGGCGATCATCGACGCCGACGGGGGCGGGATCGTGCTGGAATTAGTCGAGCACATTCTGTCGGGCACGCCCGCCTGATTCGTTGCCTAGACTCTCTAGGCCCCAGCCAAGCTGTCGACGGGCTGCCGCCAACGCTGGATCAGCTTGCGATATAGCGCTCGAGGACTCGATCATCTCTTACACTTTCGTCTCTTGATTGTTGCTTGGTGAGGTCGAGGCGCTGGCGGTTCTGCTGGGGGGCGTCGACCGGCAAGGTATAAGAGGACTGCCACACGGTTCGCGCCCATCCATTGCATCTAGGTTTCTAGCTTTCAGGCCGGGGCGTGCCGCGGCTACGTGTACTAGGTCATTAGGGGGAATAAGCATGGCGAAGGTCCATTACTTCCAGCGTTACTCGAGCTACGAGAACACAGTCACGAACAACACCTTGCAGCTCTTGGCGCGCATCTACGCTTACGCGCCGCAGAAGGCTGCGGATCTCATCAACCAGCTGGTGGACGCGGACGCGCCGATTGAGATCGGCCTGGAGATCCAGCAACAGCAGCGCGGTGAGGGCTCGGTGCCTGACGGCACGATAATCCAGCGCAGCTTCAAGATTGTCATCGAGACCAAGGTCGGCGCGCCCGTCAACGTGCGTCAGCTGGTGGATCACGCGGGCGGCTTCTCGGACCAGGAGCACAAGATCCTGCTGCTCCTGACCAGGCAGCCGCTCGGCGACGCGGAGGAGCGGGGCATCCGGCGGGAACTGGCGCACGCGCAGGCGGCACGCGGCGTGATCTTCAGTATCGTCACCTTCGAGGACGTCATCGGCGCTCTCTCGGGATTGTTCCAGCCGTACGAATACGAGATGAACGAGCTGGTCGGCGATTACGTGGAGTACTGCTGGGACGCCGGCCTGGTGGACCGCTCGCGCTTCCTGCTTAGGATCGTGCCGTGCGGCAACAGCCTGGAGATCAACGTGCGTCACGGCATCTACTTCCACCCCAACGACCGCGGCTACTCGGCGCACCAGTACACCGGGGTCTACAAGGACAAGCGCGTGCAGGCGCTGTGGGCGAACGAGAGCGTGTTCGATGTAACACTGGTGGACGGCAAGCTGGACAAGCAGCTCGTGTCCGGCGAGAGAACGGACGAGTACGACGAGCGGCTGCGCGCTATCATCGCCGACGCCAAGACCGAGTGCGGTTACGAGATCGCCACAGGACACCGCTTCTTCTGCGGCACGCCTCACCCCACGGGGTTCATGAAGAGCTCGTGGGGCGGCATCATGGGCCAGCGGTACGTCGATGTGCAGGAGGTGGTCGGCGACTTCCAGGGCGCCGCGGATCTCGCCGCGAAGCTGGCGGGCAAAACCTGGGAGTAGCGGCGGGGCGCCTCAAGGGGCCCGGGGCGCGCCTGGCAAGCGCGCGTGGTTGTGCCTCTAGGGCGTTAGTCGTCTATAGCGAGTAGGCGGTCTCGAGGAGTCGGGCGACCGCTTCCGGGGTGGGGAATGCGACCTTGAGGTTCCGCAGTCGCTCCGCGTCGAGGTCGAGGACGGCCAGGAAGGCGCGGAGGTCGACGCGCGCGACCGCGGGGACGTTCGCGATGGGCGTCGGCGCGAGGAGCTGTGCTAGGCGCACGACGTCGTTGCGGTGCTTCTTGATGTCGCTCGCCTTGACCGGCTCATCGCGCTCGCGGCGGGCGCGCAGGTCGAGGTGGGCGCGCGCTTTGAGCGGGATGAGGTGTTCCGGGCCGACGGTCGTTATGCCACCTGTGTGGCGGCGGCCCGCCATGACCCAGCGGTAGTAGGTGTCGTCGAGCAGGATAGCGGAGAGGCTGGAGAGATCCGAGTCGCTGGCGATGGGCGTGAGGTGTGTCCCGGGCGGCACGTTGATTCCGTCAGGTTGGCGGGAGAACAGCTCGAGCATGTGGGGGTAGGCGGGGTCGCTCGGCTTCTGGAAGCGGTAGCAGGTGCGCGGGTTCGCGGCGCGCTCTTGGCGCGCGAAGCCGCCGGCTTGCACGAACTATCAGAAGGCGACCAGGAAGCGCTCGTTTAGGGCTTCGATGCAGAGGATGATGTCGAGGTCCTTGGTGGCGCGGAAGTCGAGGGCTTCTTCCTTCAGGGCGAGGTGGCTCGCTGTGCCCCCGATGAGGACGTAGCAGTCGGTGTACTCGCGGAAGTAGTCGCGGAAGAGATTCAGGCCTTTCACCATGGCAAGGTCTCCAGGGCTTGCTCGAGGGCGGCTTCCACGCGTTCGTCATGCGTGTCGCGTAGGGAGAGGTAGAGCGACAGCACGTCGACGTGAGGAGCTTTCGTGAGAGTGCGCGGGTCGTAGGCCCACACCTCCACGAGCGTGTGGTGCGGCTCGAGGGCGCCGTCGCGAAAGATCTCCGGTACCAGGTCGGCCTCTAGCTCGCGCCAGGCTTGGGTTGAGAGTGCGACGGTGGGTTCGCCCGCCGCTAGGTCGCTAAGGCGCTCGAGGGCGCTCAGGCCCGCCTCCAGGGCGCCCGGGATGGGGCGCGTGGTCGTGAGGTAGTGGGCGCGCACCTGCGAGCGCAGCAGTGGTTGCGCCAGGTGCCAAGTCTCGCGCCTGGAGTGCGTCAGGCGCGCCGGTCGCGGCCGGCCCCCCAGTGGACGGGTGATGACGCCCGCCGTCTCGAGCTCCTTGAAGGCGCGGCTCACCGACATGGCCGAGACGCCCAGGGCGCGCGTCAGCTCCTGAGCGTAAAGGTCGCCCGCGTCCTCGGTGAGAAGAGCGTGGAGGAGGAGGAGTTGGGTCGTGGGCGCGAGCGTCTCGGGGGCGACGTTTGACGGGGCGCCGCGGGGGCGGGCGCGCTCGCGCGAGTCGATGATGGGAGGTAAGTAGGCGTGGACGAAGGGCACGACGAAGGGTGCGCGCCGTGCTATCAAACGCTGCCTGTCGCGAGCTGGCAGGTCGGTGAGGACCAGCACTGCCGGCCGGCTGAACGCCTCGGTGAGGCGGATCAGGCGCTTCTCGAGCGCCGCTGGCGCCCGCGGCGTCCCTGGCAGGGGGGTCGCGAACACGCATGCGACGCCGAGGACGTCACCGCAGGCGAGGTCGAAGGCTTGAGTCAGGTAGGCGGGCAGGGGAGTAGGCGGGCAGCGTTCGAGGCGCACCGGTAGGCCTGTCACCTCCTGTAGGTAGGCTGCGACGGCGTCGGCGAGTCCAGAACCCGGCCTTAACATCGCATCGGATTATAACATACAATCCGTTATAATCCGATTCGTTGTTAGAAGTAAGCTGCCTGGCACCAGGCGATCACCACGTAGGCGACGTAGTTGGTCTCTACAGGTTGATGTCGGGGGCGGCGACGGATTCGGCGCTGGCGGGGTGCGTCGTGCCGATTGGGAGGCGTAAGGCCGAGGTTGTTGCGGGGTTCGGGGAGGAATGCCACGCCGTGCGGCAGTTGGATTCGTTGATACTCTAGGATGACGGCCCCCTGTTCCCCCCACAGTGGGCCGTTCTCGTGGTGGCCAGGGGTGCTCGTGGCGTCCTGGGCGTGGTGGTTGGCTCTGGTGTCGGGAGGGGCTAGCCTGGCGGTGGAGGTGGCTGGTGCAGCTGGTGAGTGTCAGTGAGGCGCGTAGGAGTTGGTCGCGGCTGTTGGCGGTCGTGGCGGCGGGTGAGGAGGTGGCCATCACGCGTTACGGCGTGGTGGTGGCGCGCTTGGCGCCGGTTGGGGGAGGGGTGCGTTTTCCTGAGGGTGCGGCGTTTCGCGCCGCCATCCCGGCGTCCTCGGTGACTGCTGCGGAGTTCATCAGGCTGGAACGGGACGGGGACCGTTACTGAGCCGTGGCGATGCCAGCGAGAGGTGAGCCATGTGTTCAAGTGACGTGAGCATTACGGTGGGTAGCGGCAATGTCTTCGCGGATCTGGGGCTCTCGAATCCGGAGGAGCGCTTGGTGAAGTCGCGTTTGGCGAGTCGAATTCAGGATGGGGTTGAGGCGCGCGGTTGGGCTCTGGAGCAGGCCGCGGAGGCGCTGTCGTTGAGCGAGGAGGAGGCTTCGAGACTCGCGCACGGTCGGCTCAGGGGCTTCGGTCTCTCGGAGTTGATGCGGTTGTTGGCGTTCGTGGAGCGGGGCGCCTAGCTGTCGTTGTCCTCGTCGATTTGCTGGCGTTCGGCGTGGGCGTGTTCTTGGGCGAGCAGGCGTCGCCTGTGCGCTTTGAGGGCCTCCTCGTTCAGGCGGCCGGCCTTGACGGCTTCGGCGCGCACTTCGCGCCAGGTCTTGGCCTCTTGTTTGCGTGGCTTCTGGTGGGGCATCGCCATCACTCTAGACCGGCCTGGCGTGGGCTTGCGGGGGTGGTGTCGTTCATTTTCGAGCCGGGTGTTGGGGGTCGGGTTCGCCATCGAGCGCGCGGAGGTGGGCGCGTATGCGGTGCTTGTGCGTTTCGAGCGCCGTCTCGTTCAGGCGTCCTTCTTTGATTGCCTTGCCGCGCACGTCAAGCCAGCGGCTGGCCTTGGGTGCGCGTGGCTTCTGGTGCGGCACTATCGTCACTCTATGCGGTTAGGGGGGTAGCGGGGCTATCGGAGCGGATGCGGTTCGGGTTCGCGCGGGAATGGTCGTGGCCCGCTGACCGAAGTCATGGCGGGCCACTGCCTCTTGCGAGGCTCATACCCGAGGTTCATCACCGGCCATTGGCCGGGAGCGGATATGCCCCGGGACGTCGAGTGAAGCATAGCAGGTAGTTCTGATGAGGGGTCAGGTGTCGCCGTTGCCTGCGTGGGGCGTGATGGCTGCCAGCTCGTGATGGATCCGCTCGCGCGTGACCTCGAGGTCGTGTTGCGCCTGCAGGTTCAGCCAGAACTCGGGGGTGGTGTCGAAGTAGCGCGCTAGGCGCAGCGCGTCGGCGGCGGTGATGGGTCGCTCGCTGCGTGCCAGTGTTTCGACGCTCTCGACGGGCGTGTGTAGGCGCTCGGCCAGCTCCGCGGCGGTGAGTGCGTGAGGCTCCAGGAACTCTTCCTGGAGGATTTCGCCGGGATGCACGGGCGGCAGGGCGTCTGGGCTCAGGAACTCCTGGATGCGTTCGGCGGTGTAGGTCTCGGGCTCGGGTGTGCCAGCGGACTCCGGGCGGGGTTGGTCGGTTTCGTTCTGCGGGTCGTGTTCAGGAAGTTCGTTCATGGTTCCCTCCGGGGCGCTTGCCGGGCTCATGGGCGTCTGCGGGTGGAGAGAGAACTGCGGAACGCCCGGGCGTTCCGCAGGTGGATCTCAAACCCGGGGTTCATCACCGGACCAGGCTGGGAGAGGAATCGCCCCAGGACTCGCGAAGATGGTTGCAGACGCGATGCGCGGCCTGGAGGGCTGCTGGGCGCCGGTTCAGTAGCCGTAGCTTTGTTCCTGGGCTTCGCGTGCGAGTTCGTCGAGGACGCGTTGGCGTTCCTGGTCGTCGCGCGCCTTGTAGGCGAGTAGGGAGTCGCGCTCGATGCGCAGGCTGGCGCCCTGTCCGTGGTGGGGGATGCCCGCCTGTTCCAGGAGGCCTTTCATGTAGGAGGGGGAGGCGTTGAGCAGCTCGGCGGCCTGGTGGAGCGTGAGCTGCTCGGGCAGTTGGGGGTTTCCGGGCAGGGTGGTGGCCGGCGCGATTACCGCCTGGGCGCGCGCGAGGACAGTGGCGGTAATGAACTCTTTCAGGCTCATGCCTTGCCTGTCAGCCGCCAGCTGGAGGAGTTCCTGTTCAGAGGGGGTGAGTCGCAGGGTGAGCCGCTCGGTTTTGTGGTCGTTCATCGTGGCTCCCTTGGGTTCCTAGCCCCACCCATAATGGGTGCGCGGCCCGCGGTGTGCGGGCCGCGCCCTTGGCTTACCCGAGGCTCGTGCACCGGCGCGTGACCGGGAGGGGAGGCATTCGGGGCTACGGTGACAAAGATAGCAGGCCAGCTCTGAGGCGGCCTCGTCGCCAGGCTCCTGCCGGCGTCGGGTCGCACTACATTGCCGGCCAGGTCAGCGCCGAGTCCTCGGAAAGCTCGTGGCCCACGACCGAGGTCTGCGGGCCACTCCTCTTGCGAGGTTCATACCCGAGGTTCATCACCGGCCTGAGGCCGGGAGCGGAGTAGCCCCGGGACGTCGGCGCCAGGCTAGCACGCCTCAGGGCTGGCGCCGTTCGGCGTCGTAGGCGCCGGCCTCGTCGCTGATGCGGATGATGCGCCTCAGGCCCACCTTCTGGCAGTTCTTGTGGGCGTGATGATTGGCGCGTACCTCCACAAGGTCGAGGCGAGGGCCTTCGGGCGTCTCGGTGAGCGCGAGGTAGCCACGCGCGACGAGCTTGTCCACGTAGGTGTGGAGGTGTTGAGCAGCTCGCCTGCTTCCTCGCGCGTGAGCTGCCAGGAGCCGCGCTGGCGGGCGAGGGCGCGCGTTTCCACCCACCAGTCGGCGTTGGAGCGCGCCAGGTGCAGGAGCGAGGCGTACGGCTCGCGCTTGGCGTCGTGGTGGTCGGCGAGGTGCTTGAGGAGGCTGAACAATTGCTCGAACTCGTCTTCGCTTCGGGGCAAGGTGATGCCGCCCGAGTTCGTCTGGAACGCTTCCCAGGCATTGATGACTTGTTTGTGGTCCATGACTCTCCTCGCCTGGGCGCCGCTGTTCCGGCGAACTCGGCTAGCCCTTGGTATGGAAAAGCCCCGGGCTTCTTCGCAGCCGCAGTGGTGGAGAAGAAGGACCCGGGGTCGATGCAGCTAACGTAGGCCCGTAACGCGGCAGCGTCAAGAGCAGTGGAAGCTAGCGACGCAAGCCCCTAGCCCCCGCGTCTTCGAGGTCAACGCGCGAACGGGTCGATGTACCAGTGGTCTTCTGGAGCCTGTGCCGGCCCTTCGGCGACCCGCGGCGGTTCGGTAGTACGCCCTCTACTTCCGCACCGGAGAACAGCACCTGAATGGTGAAGCCTTCGGTGAGATCCAGGCGCGCAGGTAGGCGGGCGTCCACTCCTCGAGCTGTGGGGTGGGGCCGGTGAAGGCGTGCTGTGCTTCCTGCGGCTGGCGTGGCGCGAACGAGCCGTAGGTCGTCACGGCGGCTACCGGTTGTGACCTTCGGCTCCGCCTTCTCTTATAGGGCTAGCGGCGGCTGGCTCCGAGCCATCTCATAAGTAAATCGTACCGGGGCCGGGGTCTCTTGAAGCCGTCGCAGCCGTGTGCTACAGTCACAGAAATTTCATGCGCAATGCCTGATGCATCAGCTCGACGAGAGGAGCTGACGTGGAGCTGGATTTAGCGAATCCCCTGGGGAACTCGATTGTTAAGGAGGATCTCGCGACGCAGATTTATCGCGCGTTGATGCATCGCATCGTGACGCGGACGTATGTGCCAGGCGAGCGGATCTCAATTCAGGCCGTTGCGGAGACGTTTGGTGTCAGCGTCACTCCGGTGCGCGAAGCGTTTCAGCGCATGGCGCGAGAAGGCCTGGTTGAGAGCCGTCCTCGAAGCGGCACGACCGTTGCGGAGATCACGCTGCGCGACATCATCGAGATCTACGACATCCGCCTGTTAATCGAGGTAAGCGCGGCGGGAGTGCCGATCGAGCGAGACACGCTTGAGGCGATGCGTGCCTCGACTAGTCGAATGGAGGCGCTCGCCGGGCCACACTTGTACGAGAACTTTGAGGCGTATTGGACGTACTCCGCCTATGACGCGGAGTTCCACCGGCTGCTAGTCGGGGGAACTGGAAATGGACGACTCATGTCGATATACCGTAATCTTCACTCTCATACACTCATCGCGCCCGTCCTCTTCGGACTGAACGCGATCACTCGCATTGAAGAGCAGCATGACGAGCACCGCACCATCGTCGATGCCCTCGATGCAGGAGACGGAGAAGGCGCTGCAAATGCGGTCCGTCGGCATCTGACACGCACGCTCGATGTTCTCCAGCGGCGTTGGCCGGAGACGCTCCATGCCGTTCGCTGACGCGGTGCGGACCGACGTTCGAGTGCGCGCCATCCACGCGCTCCCGCTCGAACACCGCTTGGAAGTGCCCTACGGGATGGCGCGAGGGCTGACGAGTGCGCGGCAGACGACGTTGGTGCTGCTCGAGGCGAGTGACGGCACACTTGGTTTAGGCGAGGCGTGGGGTCCTGGGCGGGTGACCGCGGCCCTGATCGAGCAGTTCGCTACCGCCTTCGTGGGCGAGTCGGTGTACCGCACGCGTCCGATCGCACGTCGCCTTTGGGCTGCTAGCTACCACATGGGGGCGCAGGGTCTACAGTTCGGCGCCTTGGGTGGCATTGATACTGCCGCGTGGGACGTTATAGGTCAGGCAGCAGGTAGGCCCGTATCTGACTTGATTGGCGGCCGTGCACGCGAGCGGGTCCTCGCCTACGCGAGCGCGGGCTACATTACGGAGCAGAATCGGATCGACGAGTTCACCGCCGCGATTGAGCGTGCCCACAGCGCCGGGTTTCGTGCAGTAAAGATCAAGATTGGTCTAGGGCCGGACAGCGATGCCGAACGCGTGGCCATTGCGCGTGAGGTGATGGGCGACGACGCGTACGTCATGGTGGACGTGAACGGCGCCTACACGGTCGACACGGCCCTACGGAGCATCGGTGCGCTCGAGTCGTTCGACGTCCATTGGATCGAAGAGCCATTGAGTCCCGAAGATGTCGCTGGCTACGCCCGCCTGCGTGGGCTCACCTCCCGTCCCCTCGCCGCGGGCGAGGCGGGCTACTCCCGCCACGCCCTGCGTCCGTTCGTGCAGGATCGCCTGGTCGACGTGATTCAGCCCGACGTGAATAAGATCGGCGGCGTGACGGAGATGGTCGCGGTGCGGGACCTCGCCGAGGCCAACAGCGTACGCTACTCACCCCATTGCTGGTCGGGCGCCGTGTCGCTGGCGTCGACCCTACAGGTCCTCGCCACCGTCACGCCATATCCCGCCGAGAAGGACCGGGAGGTTCCTGTCCTGCTCGAGTACGACCAAGGGCAGAACCCCCTGCGCGACGAACTGGTGCACGGCACTCCAGCCGTTGACGCTGAGGGCTGGGTGTCGATTCCCGACCGGCCGGGACTCGGCATCCGGCTCAACCGCGAGGCGCTGACCGAACTCGTCCTCCCCGGCACCGAGATTCCCGAGGTGATTCCATGACCCCCAGTCGCCGTCTCGCCGCGCTCGGCGTAACCCTCCCTGAGCCCATTCAGCCAGCCTTTCACTACGCCGCTGTTGTCGAGAGCGGAGGCCACGCCCACGTGAGCGGGCAGCTCCCAAAAACCGGAAGCGACCACCGTCTGCTGCATGTGGGGCGAGTACCCGACGAGGTGTCAATCGACGATGCCCGTGAGTGCGCGCGCCTCTGCGTCGTCAACGGACTCGCTGTACTTGAGTCGGAACTTGGCGAGGGCACGATCGATCGCATCGAGAAAGTTGTACAGGTCACCGGCTACGTTGCCACGACCCCGGAATTCGACGCCCATCCGAAGGTCATCGACGCCGCCTCAATGTTCCTCTCCGAGATCTTCGGCGAGGCGGGACGTCACGCTCGCGCCGCGGTGGGCGTCGCTAGTCTCCCGCGACGCTCGCCCGTGGAGATCTCGTTCCTCTTGCGGCTGCGCTCGGGGACCCGCTCGTGAGCGGCTCGGGCGGCCAGGCCGTCGTTGAGGCACTCCGCTTGCACGACGTAAGCACGGTCTTCACGGTGCCGGGAGAGAGCTTCCTGCCACTACTTGACGCACTCTACGACGCCCCTGAAATTGCCGTCGTAGCAACTCGCCACGAGGAGGGGGCCGGTTTCGCCGCGGAGGCCTACGCAAAGGCAAGCGGTCGCACAGGAGTCTGCATGGTGACGCGAGGCGTCGGCTCAACGAACGCGAGCATCGCGGTCCACACAGCGATGCAGGATGCGACGCCGCTCGTCATGTTTGTCGGTCAAGTGCCGACGGGCCACAAGTGGCGCGAGGCATTCCAAGAGCTCGACCTGCCACACGCCTTCTCAGGGATCGCAAAGTGGGCGCTGGAGATCCCTACGGCCGACCGCGTCGGCGAACTTGTATCCCAGGCGTTTCGAGTCGCCACGACGGGCCGGCCCGGACCCGTAATTGTCGGGCTGCCGGAGGATGTGCTCTTCGATGCCGCCGATGGACCGCCCCCGTTCGTTACCGACGTGCGGCCGCCCGCTTTGCGCGACCGGGATCGCGACGAGGTTGCCGCAAAGTTGTCGGTGGCCCGGCGACCGGCGATGATCGTGGGACGCGAGGTGCTCACTGAGCGCTGCACGGAGGATGCTGTACGGCTCGCTGAAGCGATGGCCCTACCGGTGTATACGGCTTTCCGGCGTTTCGACGCCTTTCCCAACGACCACGAGCATTACGGCGGCAACGTCTCCCTCGGCACCCCTCGAAGCGCCGTGGCCGGCCTCTACGAGGCGGACCTAGTGCTCGTTGTTGGTGATCGCTTTGACGAGATCACGGCACATGGTTACCGTCTTGACTTGGCTGGCGCCGAGATTGTCCATGTGGCGAGCGATGCCTCGCTCCTTGGCAACTGGGCGTATCCCTCAACCGGCCTCGTGACTGCGGCACGTGACTTCCTGGTCGGACTCCTGGCTTCGCCGCAACTGGCGCGACCCGAGGCCGAAAGCGAGCGCGTAGCCTGGGTGAAGCGCTGCCGCGCAGTCTACGAGCAATCGAGCATCTACGAGCACCCGTTCCCGCAAGACGCGGGCGCGGTCAATTTGAGCGCGGTCATGGCGTCGCTTCGGCGCCAAGCGCCAGAGAACACAGCGCTCGTGACCGACGCCGGCAACTTCTCGGCGTGGGTACCGCGCTACTTTCCGTTTCTGCAGCCCGGTACGCACTTCGGCCCCATCTCCGGGGCGATGGGCTACGCGGTGCCGGCCGCGATTGGTATCTCCCTCGCCACCCCGGACCGTAGCGTCATAGCCCTCGCGGGTGACGGCGGCTTTGCCATGACGATGAGCGAGCTGGCCGTGGCTAGCGCGCTCCAACTCCCGATCGTGTTTCTGGTGTTCGTCAACGAGATGTACGCCACGATTCGCATGCACCAGGAGAAGCACTTCCCGGGGCGCACCATCGCCACCGACTTGCACAACCCCTCCTTCCTTGATATCGCGCGCGCCCACGGGATCCATGCCCAACGGGTTACTAACAACGCTGGTTTCGACGAGGCGTTCGCGTCGGCAATCGCCGCCCGGCGTCCCGTCCTTATTGAAGTCCTGGAAGGAAAGGAGAAGTTGGCCGCTTGGCGACCTGAAGCGGTCCTGGAAACGAGTGAGTGAGGCTCGTGCCTCCCACCGCCGCCGTCCGTCTGTTTCCGTAAAGGAGCATCTGATGATCGCACGCGTACTTTCGCCCCAACGTCCCGCCTGGATTCGGCCCCTGGTAGCTACCCTTGTTGTCCTGTTCGCCCTTGCGTCGGCTGTCGCTCAGGAGAGCCAGCCGCTGGACGAGATTTACGGTCCCGCCGCGCCCGAAGCCAGCCGGGGAGGCGAGGTCGTGGTCGGCATCGTCTACGAGCCGCCGGCCCTTGACCCCGTCCATCAGCAAGCGGACGCCACCACTGCGGTGACCGTGCTGATGTACCAAGGTCTCGCCTACACGGACTGGGACGGCACCATCCGTCCGATGCTGGCCACAGGATGGAGCGCCTCGGAGGACGGCCTGACCTGGACCTTCGAATTGCGAAAGGGCGTGACCTTCCATAACGGCCACGAGCTCACGGCCGCGGATGTGAAGTACAGCTACGACTACATTCGCAGCGAGGGGTGCGGCTGCGCCGGGTCCGTCTACCTCAACGCGGTCGACTCCATTGAGGTGGTCGACGACTATACCGTCGCCTTCCACCTGTCCAGCCGCAACAGCGCGATTCTTGCTGGAGTTGCCGATAAGCTCACTGCCGTCTTCCCGGAAGGGTACTTCGATGGCGAGGGTGCTCAGGCAAGGCTGAACCAGAAAAGCGTGGGGACTGGCCCCTTCATTCTGGAGCAGTTCATTCCGAACCAGTCGATTCGTCTTGTCCGGAACCCGAACTATTGGCAGCCGACGGTGCCGTACCTTGACGCGATTACCTTCGTTAGTGTGCCGGACGGCAATACGCTCCTGAACGGCCTGCGAACGGGTCAAATCGATCTGGCGCAGCTCGCGCGCCCTCAGGACATCGTCCAGCTGGCAGGCGTCAACGGCCTGAGCCACCAGGAGCAGGCCTCCTGGGTGCAGAAGTCGTTGGATCTGCAGGCCGGCGGCGGGGTAACCGCCGAGAAGGCTGTCCGCCAGGCGATTTCGTTGGCAGTGGATAAGGGGGAGATTCTTCAGGCGGCGGTGCAAGGCTACGGTCAGGTCATCGGCCTGGTGCCCGCGGGCATGCAGGAGCGCTGGGGAGCGCCCCTCGATGAGTTGCCGATGCGAGGGCCTGATCCCGAGCGCGCCCGCGAGCTGCTGGCCGAAGCGGGGTACCCAGACGGTGTAGATATCCAAATTACGACCATCATCGGATTCGACTGGATGACGCCAGCGGCGGAAGCGCTCGCCTCGCAACTCGCCGAGGCCGGCATTAGAACGACGATCCAGCGCCAGGACCTCGGCGTGTGGATAAACAACTGGGGCGCTAGAGCTTTCGTCGACATTACCCTGAACGACTGGGGCACCGTGCCCGACCCCAGCCTGCTCTTTGACGCACACTTCCAGATGCGCCCTGTTGGCAACGACTTCCGCAACTGGAACAACGAGGAGGCAACGAAGCTATTCACGCGGGCCAAGCAGGCAACGGAGTACGACGATCGCTACGAGCTATACGCCGAGGCGCAGAAGATGATGGCCGAGGAAGCCATCACCATCCCGCTGTTCAGCTCCTCAATCGTGGCCGTCACGCAGGATCGCCTGCACAACTACGTCCAGCACCCTTCCGGATGGTACTTCGGACTCATCCGGACCTGGGTCGAGTAAGCCGAGGCTGCTCTGGGGCCGGCGAGAGCTGGCCCCTACCCCTTCCCATGACCAGCTTCCTAGCCCAACGTTTCCTATCTATGCTCCTCACGGCGCTCATCGTGAGCATCCTGGTGGTGCTGCTTGTCCACGCCGTGCCCGGCAACATCGTCCAGCAGATGCTGGGGCAACTTGGCGCCGGATCCAGCGATGCGCGCGCCACCCTCGAGGCCTACTTCGGACTCAACCGACCCATGCACATGCAGTATCTGGATTGGCTGGGCGAGTTAATGCGCGGTTCGTTGGGTGACAGCTGGAACCAGGGAACGCCGGTTGTGAACCTTGTGCTGCGGGCGTTTGCCGTTAGCGCGGAGCTCGCGGTGCTGTCGCTCCTCTTCGCGCTTCTCGTCGGCAGCCTTCTCGGTATCGCTGCTGCTCTCTTCCACGACACGGTCGTGGACCTCGGAATCCAGGCATTCAACGTTCTGGGCCTCTCCCTGCCCGCTTTCTGGGTGGGAGCAATGATGCTCGTTGTCGCCTCCAATGTCTTCGGTTGGGGGCCACCGTTTCGGTACGCGGGCCCGCTTGACAATCTCCAGCTAAACGCCCAAATCATGGTGCTGCCGATGCTGGCGCTTGGCCTGTTCAACGCGGCTGCGATTAGTCAGTTCGTACGTGACCTAGTCCTGGAGGCCGTTCGTCTTGACTTCGTGCGAACCGCGACGGCTAAGGGCGCCTCCCGCACTACGGTGTACGCCAAGCACACCTTCCGCAACATCCTCGTTCCCCTGACCTCGTTTACGGGGGTGATCTTTATCGGCATCCTCGGCGGCGTCGTTGCCATCGAGGCGGTGTTTAACCTGCCCGGGATTGGGCGCCTCATCCTGTGGGCTCTCCAGACGCGCGACTACCCCGTCGTGCAGGGCGGAGTCTTCCTCATGGCCGCCGTCACACTGCTTGTGACCCTTGCCGTGGACTTTCTCTACGCGGTCTTCGATCCCCGCATCACCTATGCGTGATGAAGGAGAGGCACTGATGGTCGTTCGCACCGAGGCCCAGGCCTCCCGTAGAAGCAGCCTGAGGCGCCGACCCTGGTCGCTAGCCACTGTAGGACTGCTGCGCAAGAACCGTGATCTTCTGGTAGGAACATTACTGACCGGCTTCTTGATCATTATTCTGGCTGCTCCTGGGGTGTGGACTCCTTACGGGCCGAACGAAATCGACACGACGCGGTCGCTGCAAGCGCTTAGCGCCGAGCACGTCTTCGGTACGGACGAGTTGGGGCGGGACGTGGCCACTCGCGTGCTGTGGGGGACGCGCATCACGCTAGGGATGGTCGCCCTAGCGCTCGGCATACCAGCCGTGCTAGGCGCAATCTTGGGACTGCTGGCGGGCTACTACCGAGGAGCCATCGACGTCGCGCTGAGCCGTGGAGTCGACGTGCTTCTGAGCTTCCCATCCATGATCACGGCCGTAATCATCACCGGGATTCTTGGGCCAGGCATCCGAAACGGCGTACTGGCGCTGGCGCTCATCTATCTCCCGATGTTCTATCGCGTCGCCCGTGGCGCGACCATGGCCGAGGCAAACAAGACCTACGTTGAGGCCGCACGTGCACTTGGCGTCCGCAGCGGCTCGACGGTATTCCGGCATGTGGCGCGCAATATTGTCACGCCAATCATGATCCAGTTCACCATCCTGGTCCCCGCCGCCATCCAGATTGCTGCCGCGCTGGGGTACCTGGGTCTCGGGGTGCAACCGCCAACACCGGAGTGGGGAGCCATCCTAAACCAGGGCAAGAACTACATGTTCAACGCTCCTTGGATCTCGGTGTTCCCCGGAATCGCGATCGTCTTCAGCGCCGTTGCCATCTCCACACTGGGCCGCGGCCTTCAAAAGGCCTTTGACCCCAGCGCGAAGACCTAGTACCAGAAATCGTCCTGCCCTAAGGAGCCCCCATGATTTCTACCGCTTCGGACCTTGCCTCCCACACGACAACCGACCTGCAGGGGCGAGAGCCGCCCTTGATAGCCCTTCTGCCGGTGGGCGCCACCGAGCAGCACGGTCCCAACCTCGCGATCGGCACAGACACCCGCGCCGCTGAGCAAATCTCGCGTCTCCTCGCGCACCGGCTCGGCGACCGCGCTCTGGTGTTGCCAGCGCTTCCTTACGGACTCTCGGAGCACCACATGGGGTTCCAGGGCACGCTCTCCATCGGGCCCGACGCGATGTTGGCGTTGCTCCGTGACATCGCACGCGCGGCGAAGCGTCAGGGTTTCCGCATGCTGATGTTCGTGAACGGCCACAACGGCAACACCGCGATTCTGAACGTCGCCGCAAGTGCGATCCGTTACGAGGTCGGCATCGAGACTGCGTCAATGTTCTACTTCAAGCAGGCGGCCGACGTCGTCCGAGAGGCCGGCCGTACACCCCGCTTCGGCCACGCCTGTGAGGTCGAGACGAGCGTCATGCTCTACCTAGACGAAACGTACGTGCGGCGCAAAGATCTCGTCCCGGGAGAGATGATTCCCCACGAGCGTCGTCACGCCGACAACAGCGACCCCTTTGCCCTTTACGCGCCTATCCCCTTCGACCGCCAGACGCGGAACGGTGCGTTTGGCGATGCGACCTATGCCGACGCCGAGGTCGGCCGCCGCATCATCGACACAGCCGTTGAGCGCGCCACCGAGTTCGTCGACTCGTTTCTCGCCGAGCCAGCATGAGGACGTTGGGTGGCCCTCGACCGATCGGACGAGTGCTGGTAATAGGTGCAGCCGGGTTCGTGGGCCGGGCAGTCGTCGACACCCTAGCGTCCGCCGGAACGGACGTGATCGGCGCCGATCGAGACATCGCACGAGGCCGCCCGGGCACCGTCGCCTTGGACCTGACCGTCTCCGGGCAACTTCACGACCTGCTCGCGACGACTCGGCCCGACACGATCCTGCACTTTGCAGCCTACGGCGCAGGCGATGCTGGGCTGCTGGCGAGCGCGGAGGGCGATCCTCGCAAGGCGGTAGCCGTGAACGTCGAAGGCTTCGCCTCACTCCTCGACGAGGCGGAGCGTGTGGGGGTCGGTCGAGTCGTGTGGAGCAGCAGCACCACCGTGTACGGACCGCCTCCCACTTATGCGCCGAAGGAGCGGGTGGACGAGCGCGCGGCGCCCGCGCCCACCAGCGTCTACGGCGCAACGAAGTTGATCGCCGAGCGGTATGCCGCCGGAGTTGTTGAGCAAACACGGCTATCCGTAACGGGGTTGCGCCTGCCGCTTGTCTATGGACCGGGGCGTTGGTACGGCGGGGCACAAACATCGTGGCTTGCGTTTGCGAAGGACGTGGCCCATGGCCGCTCTGGGCGCTATGCCTTTTCCGTAGCAGATGAGGACTGGATTTACATCGATGACGCCGTGGCCTCCGTACTGGCTGCTGCCTGCGCCGAGGAACCTCTTGCGTCTGTCTACAACGTCGCTGGCAGCACCGTAAGTCCCTACGAGGCCGCTCGTCGACTTGTCGAACTTCGGGGTAGTGGCGTTGAGGTTCTTCCCGGTGACGACACTCGCAAGGTAGTGCTCATCGACGGTAGCGCCTTCGCCGCAGCGACCAACTATTTACCGCGCGTTGGCGTCGGCGAGGGCGTTGCCCGCCTCGCCCGGGCTTTGGAGATAGGTGATGTGACCCAATGAGCGAACTGTTGAATGCAAGTGCTTTGGAGCAGGCCCGACTCGTGCGCGAGGGCAAGGTTGCTGTGACCGAACTAGTCGACGCCGCGATCGGGCGCATCGAGCACCTGAACGACGTCCTGAACGCCGTCTGCACCCCCACCTTCGATGCGGCACGGGCCGCGGCGCGACAGGCACAGGCAAGGCTGGACCGCGGGGAAGCGGTGGGGCCACTGCACGGCGTTCCCGTTACCGTCAAAGACCTCATTTCTACCGCCGGCGTCCGCACAACCTACGGCTCGCGCGTGTACGCCTCTCTGATCCCCGACGAGGACGATGTGGCGGTCGAGCGTCTGCTTGGAGCTGGCGCCATCCTGTTGGGGAAGACGAACACGCCCGAGTTCGGCTATCAGGCCGTCTGCGATAGCCCGCTATTTGGCGCTTCGCGCAACCCGTGGAACCCCGAACGCACCACTGGTGGGAGCAGCGGCGGCTCGGCCGCCGCCGTGGCCACCGGCATGGGAGCTTTGTCGCTTGGTAGCGACGGGGGCGGTTCTCTGCGTATCCCAGCCAGCCTCTGCGGCATCGTGGCCCACAAACCCACCTTCGGGCTGGTGCCCGTGTACCCCTCTGCGCGGGACCCTTTGCTACCGGGCGGAAGCAGTTGGGAGACATTGGATCATGTTGGCCCCATGGCCCGTGACGTCCACGATCTAGCAGCTTGCCTCGAAATCATCGCAGGCCACGATTCGCGCGACCGACACTCCACACGGGTAGGTTTCACCTACGACCCGTACGACCTGGACGCCTGGCGTCCCCCGCAACGGGTTGCGTACACGCTCGATTGGGGATGGGCGCGTGTGGAGCCGGAGGTGCGCGATCTGGTGCGAGAGGCAATGGACGCCTTCGCCGGTGAGCTAGATTGCGAAATCGAGGAGGCGCACCCACCCTTCACCTACACACAAGATGACTTCTGGTATCTCGTCGCCAGCGAGGCGGACCTATCTGGCCTTCGCCAACTCGTTGAGGAGCGGGGCGAAGAAATGAGTGCAAGTGTCATCGATCTTGCGCAACGTCCTTGGACTGCCGAGGACTTCACGGACGCGAAGCGCGAACGCCAGCGAGTCACGAACCTTCTCGCCACCTTCTTCCGTCGTTATGATCTGTTCCTCACACCAACGCTCGCTGTTGCCGCCTTCGGCCATGGTCTGCTCGGGCCAGAGCGGATAGCCGGTATCGAGGTAGAAGCGAACGCCTGGATTCCCTTCACCCATCCCTTCAACCTCTCCGGCCAACCAGCGGTCAGCGTTCCCGCCGGACAAACGTCCGAAGGGTTGCCGGTAGGCCTGCAGATTGTCGGCCGCCGCTTCGAGGACGCGGCGGTGCTGCGAGCAGCCCGAGCTTACGAGCAGGTGCGGCCATGGGACAGGCAGCCCTCGATCATCGAACAGTCCCTCAACGATGTCTGATGAAGGCCATTCTGGTCCACGACCATCTGGGCGTTTGAAGGTTGCCTGCCGCTCAAGCACCACCTATAACCGGTGCGGACCCACTCGGCCTCGTGGCCACCGAAGTTCCCAGCCGCTGAAAGCTGGATGGGCCCCGCATTTCTCCTGAGAGGAGACGCACGTGGACACTGCCACTCACGACGAATCTATCACCGGCCGGCCCATCATCGGCACGGCCATCCGCAACGACTTGATGCGCGATCCCGACAGCTCCCCCAGCACCTTCCGCGCCGTTGACCCACGCACGGGCGGGGCGATCGAACCCGCCTTCTACACCGCCACCGGCGGCGAGGTGGCGCGGGCTGCACGCCTCGCCGCCGAGGCGTTCGAGCCGTACGCCGAGCTGTCCGGAGAGACGCGGGCGGAGTTCCTCGAACGCATCGCCGATGCCCTCGACGCGCGACGCGATGCCCTCGTTGCGCGCGCGAGCTGTGAGACGGCACTGCCCGAGGGCCGCCTGCAGGGCGAGACCGCGCGCACCACGAACCAACTGCGCATGTTCGCCGACCTGGTCCGCGACGAGGTGTGGCGCGAGCCGCGCATCGACCGCGGCGACCCGGAGCGTACGCTCGCGCCAAAGCCCGACGTGCGCTCCATGCGCCGTGCGATTGGCCCCGTCGCCGTCTTTGGCGCCAGCAACTTCCCCCTAGCCTTCTCTGTCGCGGGCGGCGACACTGCCGCCGCGCTCGCTGCTGGCTGTCCCGTCGTCGTCAAGGCGCATCCCGGCCACCCCGGCACCTCCGAGCTCGTGGGCGCCACCATCGCCGAGGTCGCGCGCGCGATGGAGCTGCCCGAAGGCGTCTTCTCCCTCCTCTTCGACGACGGGCACGAGGTGGGCGTGAAGCTCGTCGAGGCCCCCCAGGTTCGCGCCGTCGGCTTCACAGGCTCGCGCGCAGGCGGCGAGGCGCTCATGAAGGTCGCCGCCGCGCGGCCCGAGCCGATTCCCGTCTACGCCGAGATGGGCAGCGTCAACCCCGTTTTCGTTACCCCCGGCGCCGCGCGAGCACGCGGCGAGGCACTCGCCGAGGGCCTCCACCGCTCGCTCACCCTCGGCGTCGGCCAGTTCTGCACGAACCCCGGCGTCGTGCTCGTGCCGCAGGGCGAAGACGGCGGGGCGCTCGTGCGCGCTCTGGCCCGCCGCGTTGAGGCGACGCCGCCCGGCACGATGCTCAACGCCCGAGTCTACGAGGGCTACGGCCGCGACCTCGCCGCGCTGCGCGCGGCGGGCGGCCGCCCCCTCGCCCGCGGCGCGCAGGCCGAGGGCGCCGCCGCCGCCGCCCTCTGGGAGGTCGACCTCGAGGACGCCCTCGCGAACCCCGAGCTGCTGAGCGAGGTCTTTGGCCCCAGCGCTCTAATCGTCCGCTACGATGAGCCAGGTAGGCTGCTCGCCTTCGCTCGTGCTATGGAGGGTCAGCTGACCGCCACAATACATGCCGAGGACGACGAGCTGGGCGCGCAGCGGCCTCTAGCCGCCGCCCTCGCCGACCGCGCCGGCCGCGTGCTCTTCGGCGGCTTCCCCACCGGTGTCGAGGTCGGCTCCGCCATGGTCCACGGCGGCCCCTTCCCCGCCACCTCCGACGGCCGCGGCACCTCCGTCGGCACCCACGCCATCGAACGCTATACGCGCCTAGTCGCCTACCAGGACTTCCCCCAGGAACTTCTGCCCGAGGCGCTGCGCGACTGAGCGGACACGTTGTGCCTCGATGTGGAACAGTGCTGGCCGTCCTTGCTGCTGCGGGGTGTAGCGGCAAGGACGGCGCGCAAGATATCGGAGGTGTCCCAGCGAGCGTGCGCTAGGCTCAGGTCACCCGGCTCTTACTACTAGCTACCTTCGAAGTGCGGTTCCAAAAATGGTCGTTTGTGCGACACTTGACGCTCGGCGGGTGTGCCTGAGTCGACTTGTTCCGATCAAGACTCAGGCTGGTGCGGTTGTTGTGTGGTGCGGAGACGGTGTGCTGGCTCGTATGCAGAGAAGCCTAGTGCCAGTATGTTTTACGCGGATTATCCAGTTTGGGTGACCCCCTCGGAATGCTGGATTGCTTTTCGCGAGGATGGGTTGGTTGATGGCGAGGAATCCCTGGTCCGTAACGTTGAAGGCGAGCGCTTAGGAGGCAGTCGAGAAGCGCCAGGCTGTTGAGACGCGAGCTGGAGTTTCTCCCGAGGATTAGGTGGTTGGCTAGGCTCATCAGCGGGCCGGCGAGGGAGGGGGTGAGGCGCCTGCACAGGTGGTGACGCTTACGGTTGGGTTTACTATTGTGCCTGATTTAGTGTTTTGAAGGTTTCTGGGATGTTGAGGGTGCGGAGGTTGATTCTTCCGTTTCTTGCTGGTGGCCATATGACGGCGGTGGCGCGGCCGGCGATGGATAGGGATGGGATTGAGCCGAAGTAGCGGGAGTCTTCGCTGCCGTAGCGGCTGCGGTTGTCGCCCATCACGAAGTACTCCCCTTCGGGCACTAGGTAGTCCACCACCGTGGGCGCGTGTTCTGTGCAGCTTTGGGGTGCGTCTAGGCCATCTATTACAGTTCCGTAGTAGAGCTGAATGCGTGGGTCGGTGAACGGGATTTGCGGTTGGGTCTCGTGCTCGAGGGGTAGGGCCGGGGTGGCGATGCCTGCCGGTGTTGGTCTGAAGTTGATTACTAGCGCCGTGGCGTCGCCGTTCTCGATGACGACTTTTGGGAAGTCGATTGGGGCTATTTCGATTGTTCCGGCGTCGGTGATAAAGGTTTGGTCTAGTGGGATGCCGTTGATGTGGACGCGTCCGCCTTCGATGCGTATGCGGTCGCCGGGAACGCCGATGATTCGCTTGATGTAGAAGTTGCGTTTGCCGGTTATGAGTGCGGAGGGGGCGTTGTTCGGCTCTCGGAGCACTATGATTTCGCCGTGTTGGTAGGGGCCTAGCAGCCCCATGCGCTTGAGCCAGGTTTCGTATTTGGGAATGAGTACGCGGTCGCCTTTCAGAAGCGATTGGATCAAATTGTCGCCTTGACTTCCGCCGTTGAGGTTCGGTTCCATGGAGGTGCCGGAAACGCCAACGGTCGTGAATATGAAGGTAACGACAAGGTAGGCGATGATTAGCGCCTCTGCGTAACCTCGAACCTCTCGCCAGAGTTTGGTCTTCCATGGCTGTGCGGGAGGATCGTGACCCCCTTCCTTTGTCCAAGCCGTAGTTCGTGGCTCAGCCTTGCTGCGTTGGCTGGTAGATGAAGTTCGTTGCATCACTCCCCCGGTCTGGTATTAGGCGATTCGGTTCCTTGGTGCGGCGGATAGGTTGCATTGTGAAACGGTGGTCGCTCTTTGGTGCAGTTTACCCGCGCTACGTGGCGCCCTCTTGAGGGGAGGGGTGGCTTCTCCCGGTTGGCGTTTGAGGGTGCGGTAGACGGTTGGTCGGGAGAGGGTGAATAGCTCCGCGAGGTCGCTGACCGAGTAGTCGCCGGTGTCGTACATGCGCCGGAGCTCCTGTTGCTGGCGGGTAGAGAGCTTGGGCTTGGCGGCCCTTGAGTTTGCCTTTGGCGCGGGCGATGGCCATGCCTTCGCGGGTGCGCATGCGGATGAGGTCGGCTTCTGGCCCTGGATGGTGTGCGGAGTCGAGGACCAGCCCTTGCTCCTATACTGCATGCACCAAAGGCATAGATGGGGGAGGGGCCGATGTTCGTTCTGATACCGATCCTGGTGGGCTTATTTTTGTTGTCGCTGCCGGACGGTGAGCAGGTGGCTGCGGGCTTCCGTGCGACGCTAGGATGGCTTGCGCTGTTTTGGGGGAGCGCCGTGCTCGGTCGGAAGTACTACCTGCGGTTGGGTATCGCGCCGCGGGGTGAGCCAGATCTCGAAGCGCATCGCATCTCACGCTACCGGTTGCTGGGGGGTGGGTTGCTGCTGGTGGGCGTGCTGTCGCTGATCAGTCACGCGTTGGCATCGTCCGTAGGGGTCGGGTGCTTGCTGGGACTCGGGCTTGGGGAGCACGCGCGCCGAGAGTGGGATCGGCCCGCCGCCGAACCCGTGTCATCCGCGGCGCGCGGCGTTTGGGGGCGGGAGCACGCCACGTACCGGTCTCACGTGGCAGATCAATATCAGGAGCCGCAGGCGGCGTATGTGTATGTGCCGCCAGCTCGGCCCAGTTATGCACCTGGGGATGGTCGTGCGTTTGAGATGTTCGTGGCGGCCCTCCTAAGGGAGATGGGCTGGGCTGCTACGGTCACCGGCAAAGGCGCCGACTCGGGCGTGGACGTGGTGGCCACCGTGGTCTCGGGTGGCGCCCGCCGCAAGCTGGTAGTTCAGGCCAAGAACCTGAAGTCGCCGGCTGGGCGCCGCGCAGTACAGGAGGCCTTTACGGGTAAGGCCGAGTACGGCGCCGATGAGGCGTGGGTAGTGTCAACGAGCGGTTTCACGGCGCAGGCGAAAGAGTCGGCCCGAAAGCTGGGGGTGAATCTCGTGACGGCCAGCCAGCTGAGGGCGCGGGCGGATTCGCATAGCCGCAGCGTGGCGGAGGCTGCTCGCGCTAGAGAGGCGCAGCAAGCGCGAGAAGATTTCCAGGCGCGCGAAGCGCGCGCCGCAAGGGCCAGGGCTAAGGCTGAAGCGGCTGGGGCGGTAAAGCGGGAGCAAGAGAATACGCGGGCTGCTGAGGCAGTCCGAGCAGATGAGGCGGCGCAAGCCGCTGAGCGGGTGCGCGCCGCGCGAACGGCTTCGATTCTCGAGGCGAGGGAGCGAGCGGAGCGCCAGGCAGAGCTTGACGCGGCGGCAGGCGAGCGCATGTGGCGCAGTATCAAGGAGCAATCCAACCGGAGCTAGCTCCGGCGCGGATTCTAGGCCTGACTCTGGCTCAGCTAAACTGTCATCCGAGCGGAGTTGGGCAAAGCCATAGGTGGTAGATACCGGCGTCAGCAGGACCGAACCAGCAAGTACCTGGATGCGGCAGAGGAAATAGCCCCGTAGTCAGTGACTCTTCGTGTTCACTCGTCTTCGCGCTTCGGCCCCGACCTCAGCGGTCGGCCGAAACCGGGGCGGACGCGAGGCGTTGCTCAGCATTGCCTTGAGCGGCGATGGCGGTTGCGCCGGCTTGTCGTTCGAGCGTGCGGTAGACGGTCGGTCGCGAGATGGCGAACAGCTCCGCCAGGTCGCTGACGGAGTAGTCGCCGGTGTCGTACATGCGCCTGAGCTCTTGCTGCTGGCGCGCCGACAGCTTGGGCTTGCGGCCCTTGAGCTTGCCCTTGGCGCGCGCGACGGCCATGCCCTCGCGGGTGCGCAGGCGGATGAGGTCAGCTTCGAACTCGGCGAAGGTGGCGAGGATGTTGAAGAACAGCTTTCCCATGGGGTCGTTGGGGTCGTGGACACTGGCGCCGATCTGAAGCTTCACGCCGCGCTGGGCGAGTCCGTCGCCGATGGCGCGCGCGTCGGGCACCGAGCGTGCGAGGCGGTCGAGCTTGGGCACCACTAGCGTGTCGCCCTTGCGCACGGCGGCGAGCGCTTGGTCGAGGCCGGGGCGGGCGCGGTTGGTGCCGGTGAAGCCGTGATCGGTGTAGATGCGCTCCGCCGCCACCCCGAGGGACAATAGTGCTTGTTTCTGGGCCGCGAGATCTTGTTTGTCGGTGGAGCAGCGGGCGTAGCCTATGAGGGTGGGCGCCATGGTGAGAAGTGTAGCGTATGACGTCCCTTCACTGAGAATATTATCGGACCACCTATGTGAGACGCCTGGCCGCCCGCAAGCATCGTCTTGGGATCCCGCGTGCCAGCGTGTCCGTTGGGCGTTCCCCTATCGGACGAGCAGATCTTTTCAGAGGTCGCAGACTGAAACTACAGCTGAAAGACGGGTGATGGATTTGACCTAGAAACGACGAGGGTAAGAGAGGTCTTTGCTCGGCTTAACGATACGTATAACCTGCAACGCGAGTACTCTGTGGCGGTCATTCTGGCATCGCAGGGGATGAGCAGCACGTGCTCGGTTTCGAGGCCCTTTGCCTTGTGAATGGTGCTGATTGACTTGGCCCGTGGCATAGGGCGTCTGAACGTCCTGCGCCTAGTTATTTCTGCGAGCCCTTCCTGAACGTCGTCGTATTCCGCCAATCGAACGGCTTCCTGATACTCCTGAAAGTTATCCACTTTTAGGTCGAAACCCGGTGTGCGCTCTTCCCGTAGCTGTTTGAGGCGTGACAACATTCTTGCCACGCCGTGGTGGTTTGGAGTGTCCACGATGATGCGCGCAAGTTGCTGTAAGAGAGCAGGAGTCCCCCTTGTCTTGTGGGCGCAACCTTCAGATACTTCTTTTCGTAATCGGTTTCCATGTGTGCTGTTGCCGAACCCGACGGTGGTCGCCTGTATGAAGTTGATAGCAGCGTCCGCAATCAAGCTTGCGTCCCCTTCGTGGGCCGAAATCTCAGTCGCGAGGAGGTCCAGGGCTGGCCTAGTGTGACCTTCCCATATCGGAATGCTGCGTCTCCAGAAGGCGGCAAGGGTTACCACCATTTCGTTAGTTGGAGTAAGTATGAGGAGGCTTTCACGAGTTTCAACAAGATTGTCAAGCGCCCTTCGGTCCTCTTCCTCCAGCTGGTAACCATGCGGGTGTCGGGCTTTGTTGTCTGCGAATAGGATCGTCAATCCACGTGGGAGGTCGCCGCGTAGGTCGATTTGCCTCCCTGCTTTCAGGGCGTCGCGTGCGTCAAGAACCCATTTGCCTAATTCTGGGCTGCCGGTGTCCCACCTGAAGGGATAATTCAGTTTTGCGAATGACGAGGCTGCCTTTAGTGTCGACCACCTCTCACTGCTCTCGGAGCGGTCTGACGGGGTTCTCGAGTAGATGCTCTGCATGGGATCCCCAAAAACCCTGACCTTTGCGCCTGCTTGAACCAATGCCATGATTACTGAGTGCTGGTCTGCGCTCGCATCCTGATGTTCGTCAGCTAGAACGTATGGATAGTGAGCGACCATCGCTTCACTGATAAAACGGTTCCGTGATAGTAACGAAGCAACTCGTGTTGCAAGGAGTTTGTAGCCGTCTACGTTACGCTGTTGCCGCACCCATGCAGCTGGATTCTTAGGAAGCCCCAGTGCTAGGTGATAAATGGTTGCAATCTGTATCACCAATGAATCGATTGTTCGGATGTCCACTCGGGTAAGGGCGCCCTTGGTCGCCTTTTCGAAGGCGGCACATGCGGCGTGCGTGTGCGTGAGTATTAGTACTCTTCCGGACTCCAGTGAGGCAGCTATAGTAGCCGCGCACTTCGCCCCTTGGTAGGTTTTTCCGCATCCTCCAGGCGCCTCCACCAGCACCAACGGAGCGTCGGAAATCAACAGCTCCAATACCTCTTCAGGCTTCATGCTCAAGGCCTGGATGCTCGGAGGAGCGAACTGCAGTACGAACTGCATTGATGAAGGGTATCAACCCCACTTCTAGCTGCGGCCATATCCCCAGCGAGAGGACCTTGTATCCGAGCTCATCGCCCCCCTGCCGGGACTTGAACCACCTACGGGAATGTGCCTTCCAAGCGCTCTCCTCATCGGACGCCGCCCCGGTAGTAGCCCCAGTGGAAGCAGCAACAAGTAGAGTGTTCAGGTTGCCGGCAGATGCACTTTCAATGTCCTGCAGCTTAAGGCTCGGTATACGTAGCCGGTCTCTGAGGGTTACTAGCCGCTCCGCACATATTCTCGGGTCGGGATGATTAATGAGCGCAGGTAGCAGATCGTCGGTAAAGAGCGGCACGATGTTCTGCTCGGTGTTGCCGATCTTCCACTGAAATAGTCGAGACCCCATAGAGGTGTGAAGTCGTGACCATCGTTCTGGATGTTTGCCTTCGTTATCGACAAAACCGCAGAAGACCATTCCAGCCTCGGTAAATGCTTCAAGCAAGTCAAGTGCTGTTTCGTTTCCTTGGGCCTCGGCCACAAAGACGCCATGGTCTTCCAGGTCCCCTTTTAGCGCCACTCGTAGCAAGTGGGTAACGAAACCCGCTTCGGTGGCTCCTTCCACCAGCACTACGAGACGAGAGAGAAACGTCTCCGGCTCACGCCGCTGTAGGGAGGCAACTTTCTTTTTGGGCAACTCTTTGAGGTTTTGATTCAGATCCATGTACCAGAGGGCGGCTTCATCTGCGGCGCTTATCGCGACGGCGCTGTGCGTCGTCAGAAAACTCTGCTTCGACTGCTGCTGCAAGCTCTTTAACAGGCCCCGTAGCCGATACGGCTCTAGGCCTCGCTCGACTTCATCTACGGTCGTGATGTTGACTGTACCAACCATGAGCGCGGCGGTCTGCAACGCTGCCATACGGCGTGTGCCTTCCCCCCAACTGGAGTACGGCAAGGGGGTTCCCTGAGGGTTGTTTGCCGTAAGGCCTATAAGAGAGCCGATGGACACGCCGGGTCCGCCCGTAAAGCCAAGTTTTAGGCCTTTTGGCAACGAGTGTTGCTCCAGACGGGAATCGAGGTGCTCCAACGCCTCCCGGCCCGAATCCGTAAGTTTCTCCGTGAGGTTGAAACCCGCGACCTGCTGGCCGATTCTGGCGCGCAGTCCCTGGTCGGACAGTAGGCGGTCGAGCGCGGAGCCAAAGACGAGTCTCAGGTCCCTGTCATGCCTTCCGCCGTCACTCAAGCGGACGATGCGAATGCGACGCCTTGTTGCAACCGTCAAGGGAGAAATTGCACCATCAGGCTGTAGGATTTCCCAAGCGACTTCCAGTTCAGGTGTGCCTCGTACCCGAACTTGGTACGCCGGCACTCCCTCCGGTTCGGTGGCGCTGGCTTCGTCATCCTCTGAGAGGGGCTGGACTGCGTTAGTGCCATCCCAACGCCAAGGCCAGATCATGTTGCCTTGAGCTCCGAACACTTCAGCACCTAATCTGACCACTGCGGTAATGACGAATTCGGTCTCATGATCGCGTTGCCAGTAATCTGCTTCCGCCAAGACAGCGCTGTTAGATGGCTGAAACAGCAAGTCGATAGCTTCCAGAACCGTCGTTTTTCCGAGGTCACCGCCCCCAAGAATCAGGTTCATGCCAGCACTCGGACACCATTCCAAGTTCCTTAGTCCCCGGAATCGCTCGACCGTAAGCCGCAAGATACTCACTTCAGCGTCCATCGCTACCCCCTTCAGCGTCCATCGCTACCCCCTTCAGCGTCCATCGCTACCCCCTTCCGCCAATCCGCGGAGCAGCTGATGGCGGCAAGAACAGAACATTTAGTGGCACTAACAGTCGCCTGCGATTGTATCGCGCCCCATTACTCAGTTGCCTTCCCAGCACTATCTGCAATCGATATTGGCACTCTAATTGACGCGCCCCGCCAACGCCACGTTCGGGCGCAGGTTTGGCAGAAGAACGATTCCGGAAACTATGCCTTGTAGATTCCGCCTGTTTCGATTGCAATTCTGGAGCCCTTACCCTGGATCAGGACGGAGGGGTGCTGTGACAAAGCAGAAGGAAGGCTACCCGCAGACCGAGGCGGAGATCACGCCGGATAGCGCTGAACTCCTCAAGGGTTTCACGGAGGAAGAGATTGCCACTGGCGTGGTTACTTCCTGTCCTGCGCCGGCAGGGGCGGAGCCCAAGGGGATGGAGCGGGCGCTGTTCGAGGAACTCCTGGAGAGCGTTAAGGAGGCCGGTGCCATCCTGCGCGGTGAGCGGGAAGCGGCGCGCGCCACACCCATTGAGGACCTCGTGGGAGGGAACCCTGGAGGCAACCTCGGCCGAGGAGAAGGGGGAGAGTGAGGTTGAGTAGTTCGGAAGAAAGTCGCAAGGGTGGAGGGAAGTTGGCAGCTGCGATGGATAAGAGGCGGCCCATCGACCATCTCGTCAGCATTAGAGGGTATGAGCGCGTCAGGAACACGCTGGTGAAGATCGAGTACGGGATGTACTGAAGGCGTGCGCTGCGGCGCTAGTAATCGCAGGCGGGGCGGTTCGCGAGTTTGAGGCGGTAGCTGCTGGGTTCTATGATGCTGTTAACGCACCTACAGTGTGCCGTGGGGCCAGGAGTTTTGGCGCGCACCTTCGTCTAAGTCGACGGCTTCAACCTGTACTACCGCGCTCTTAAGGGCACGAAGCACAAGCGGCTCGATCTCCTAAAGCCCTCTGGGTTGGCGTTGTCCGCGTCGGCGCAGCTTGAGCGGATCAACTACTACACGGCCCGCGTGTCTGGTAAGCGGGACCCGGGCATACCGCGGCGTCAGCAGGTTCACTTCTCGGCACTGATGGCGCTTCGGTGCGTGAAGATCCACCTGGGGAAGTTCTTGGTGCACGAGGTGATGATGCCGTTCTCGGACCCTATGGTGTCCAGAAGGGGAGATATCTTCAAGCCGTCAAGGTGGTGGTTGGGGCGGGCCTAGCGGCCTGTGTGCGTAATGGACTGGGGAGATGCTTCTCTGTCTCAAGGGGTTGCAGGGCTGCGGTGGGCGTACATGAGGATAAGCGCCTAAGCGTCTATACTGTTTTATGGAACGCTGGACGATTAAAGTCAGTGCCGAGACCGACCGCAGTCTGAGGACTTTCTTGGCGCAGCGCGGGATGAAGAAGGGCGCCCTCTCCACCTTTGTCGAGGAGGCGGTGGAGGAGAGGCTTTACCGCTTGATGGTCGAGGAGATTCAGGCGCGCAATGCGGACCTGCCCGAGGACGAGTTGGAGGACCTGGTTGAGGAAGCCGTGCGCTGGGCGCGCTCGGGCCGTTCCAGCTGAGTGCGGGTTGTTCTTGACACCAACGTCATCATTTCGGGACTACTGCGTGCGGGCAGCTCGCCCGATCTGCTTAGGCGGGCCTGGGAATCGCGCCGCCTGACGCTGGTGAGTTCGGAGTGGCAGCTTGAAGAGTTGCGCCGCGTCAGCCGTTACCCGCGCCTGAAGGATAAGTTCGCGCCGCATGAAGCAGGGCGGTTGGTCGGCCAGATTCGCCGCGTCGCGGTTATGGCCGATCCGGTTCCAGGAGTTGCGGTTTCTCCCGACCCGGATGACGATCCCCTCATCGCGACAGCTGTCGCTGGTGGTGCGCAGTATCTCGTAACCGGCGACAAGAACGACTTACTGGCGCTCAAGAGGGTGCGTGGCGTGCGCATCGTGACCGTACGGCAGATGCTGGAACTCCTAACGCAGTAGCGGCCGGGCATAACCGCGGTTGTTGACGCGCTCGTGCCGTGTGCCTCGAAGACGGCGCTCTCCGACCACTTGATGTGGCAACACCCATCTCATGATCTCTGTTCTGTAGACCCAGCGTCAGTTCAGTTATGTGACGCCGGTTCGCGCTAGGGCGCTACCAGCGCGGCTCGATTCAGGCAGTTTGGCTGGAGGCCTTACTCTGCGGGTGGGACGGCGGGCAGGCGTGTCCAGGCGGAAGGAAGACTATCCGGAGACCGGGGCGGAGTTCGCGCCCGAGGTTCACGAGCTGCTCGGGGAGTTCACCGAGGAGGAGATCGAGGCTGGCGCAGTCTTGCGGGGTGAGCGGGAGGCGGCGCGCCGCACGCGTATTGAGGATCTCGCGGTGTTGGGTTCCGATGCCTCCTAATAGAGCAGTCGTCTCGGTTGAGGAGAAGGGGGCCGGTGGAGTTGAGCGGTTCTTACGGAAGTCGAAGCACCGCTAGGGAGAACGAACTGTCTGGGTGCGGAAACGTACAGCGCGGTGTGCCATTTGCGGGCTACACAGTGTACTGACCTATCTGCGGGCAGCACCTGCGCGTCGGCGCTACTTGATGAGCCCTCGCGTGATTGGAGACATGATGCAGCGTCGTTTCATTCCTCTTCTTGCCATCGTCGTAGTAGCGAGCCTTCTCTTGGCCGCATGCTCTAGCCCCACTACTAAGCCTGAGCCTAAGCCGCCGTCCGGGTTGGCAGTCAGTACTGAGGTCGCTGCGTGGGGTGACTCCGTCGTCTTGACGGGCGCGAACTTCGCCTCCGAAGGCATGGTTGACATCGGAGGTGTTGCCGTCTCGATCAGTGGTTGGTCGGGAGATCGCGTTACTTTCACCGTCCCTGCTGGCGCCCCAGCGGGTCCGCAGTCCTTGACGCTTACCAATGCTGCTGGCGCATCGAGTATCGACCTGTTCGTGGGGGTTGATTTCGCGGCCGGCAGCCTCGAGGACCTAGCTGCCCTGGCGCTGCCCAAGGGGACCGCGGTTCGCCTGGGGGCGGGGATCTTCGCCTCAAGCTCGTCGGGTCTTGAACTCGATAACTTGAGCCTTTACGGTCGCGGTGAGGGCGTTACCACGGTCGCGAGCGGCGCGGGATCGTATCTGCTGTTGCTCGCTGACCTCGGCTTCGAACTCACGATGGCGGACCTGACGCTGGAGAGTGACGCCACCTTCATCGCGCCTAGCGAGCTGCTCCTCCCGGCGGTGGTCGACACGGTTGGCGTGAACGCGGTCTACCAGTTGTCGGCTACTAGGGGTGGCGACCTCCTCAGTTCCCTCGGGTCCAGCTTCCTGGCCCCGCAGGCTGTGGCTGCTACAAGCTTCACGGTGCGCGACGTCTCCCTCGAGCGGGCTTCGTCGTCGGTGTTGGGTTTGGTCACGGTGAACATCCTCAGCTCCGGGCCCATCCCCATCGTTTACGGCGGTGACGTCCGCGTAGAGAACGTCACGTCGCACGGCACGCCGGTGGCCCTCATGGCCGTTGGCGCTGTCGACATCACCGGACTGACGATGTCCGGTCAGGGGGCCCTGGCCGCCGCCTCGATCATGGCGGACGTGGTCGTCACGGACTCCGAGGTGACGAGCGAGTCGGGCGCCGCAGGCCTCCTCGCTAGCGGCGTTCAGATCATGGGCGCCCGAGGTGTCACGGTTACAGACTCGACCTTCGACGTCCATGATGGAGTCGTCCTCGTTCAGGGCACCGTGTCGTTCGGTGGCGTCCCCATCGGCGGTCCGAGCAGTGTGACCGGCAACTCGTTCAAGGCGCGGGACGCCGATATCTTGGACGGTGATGACGTCGGCGATGTCTACATCGCCTTCCTCGGCGATAGCGCCGCGTTCTCCGGCAACACGGTGATCGCGGAGCACGGGTTCTGGTTGGAGTCGACCGCGGCCGCGTCGGCGTTGCGGGATAACACTTTCACCTTAGGTTCGGCGGGCTTCCCCGATGCTCTCTTCGACGTGTCGATGGTTGACGGCGTCGTAGCCCTAAGCCGGAACAACGTGACGTTCCTCAAGACTGGCGGCCTCGCTCTGTATGCCGAGCGCGGACGCTTCGTGGTCGACGACAATGCCTTCAACGGTCATGCTGGATCCGGCACGGCCATGAGAATCGTCCAGCAGTACGGTGAGGCCCTCGACGTAGAAGCCAGCGGCAACGCCTTCACCGGGTTCGGCCAGGCGCTGTACCTCGGGAGCCCCTCCTCACCCAGCGATCTGTTCACTGCCCACATCAACGGCAACGTGTTCGATTTCATCATCGACGCCGCGCCCAAGGCCGCGACGGTCGACGGCATCGCCGCGAGCGAGGCTGATCTCGATGCCACCGACAACGTGTGGAGCACTAATATGGTGGCGGCTACCGTCGCAAGCTACGTTACTTACATAGGTGGTGACCTGGGCACGCTGCAGGTAGACCCGATCCGGTAGCCGCAGGACAAGGCAGTGCCGCAGGTTAGGTGGCCAGCCCCGCCCGGGGCTGGCCAGCTTCTTCTCATCTAGCGAACTCACGGGTTCATCCCCGCGAATCATCCCCTAAGCCACGCTCTGCCTGAACGAGTGTTCTCCAGAATCTTGATGTGGCATGAAATCGAGATCGCCTGGCAATACTCCATGCCGGAGGCCTTCAACTGGAACGCTTCTGGGCATTTCAGTGGCTCCTACCCAGCGCCGGGCTCCCGCGCTCATGGTGTTCGGTCGTGGCGGGTTTGAGGTTACCAGCGTCAAATTGCTTGCTTGTGTATAGGTAGCGGTTCGCATCTCAGAGGCGGGGTGTGGTTCTCTCGGGGTAGGCGAGGGATAGTTGTGCCAGGGCTTGCAGCCAGTTGGTGGTGATGGCTCCTTGAATTAGCTGGCTGGCGGTTGCGCCCCTCTTTCTCGCGCTCCCTGGCGCGCTTGTCTTCGATGTCGCAGATCGCTAGCCGCGGTAGTTTCACGGCGGGCTGATTGTTAGGGAGGTCGGAATCGCTTGGAATCAATGGCCGGTCACGCTCGAAGCAGGTAGCCAGAATACTTTGGAGTCCGTGGCTGCTTTGCCTCGGAATACCCAGCCATAGGAGGGCTATCGTTCTATACGGCGGCGAGCGGAGCGAGGCGGTAGCCGATGCTGCGGACCGTCTCGATGTAGTTGCGGCCGTCTGGACGGTGGCCAAGTTTGCGCCGGATGCCTGCGATTCGCACATCCACCGTTCGTTCGTCCCCTAAGTAGTAGTCTCCCCACACGGCGTTGAGTAGCTCGGTCCTGGTCCAGACTTTTCCTGGGAATAGCGCGAGTTCGTGTAGAACGTTGAACTCTAGTGGAGTGAGCTGGACTTCGCGGCCAGATACGGTCACGCGGCGGGTTGCGCAATGAATAAGTAGAGCCCCGCGCTCGAGGGAGCCGTCGTCCATGCCCATACGACGCATAGTCACGAGGATACGCGCTTCGAGTTCATGCAGGTCGACTGGCTTCACCATGTAATCGTCTACGCCGAGTTCGAAGCCGCGGAGTTTCTGCCCCATCGTACCGAGGGAAGTCAGCATTATCACCGGTTTGTCGGGGTGAGAGGACCGGAGGTGTTCGGCGACTCGCCACCCGTCAAGGCCGGGCATCATCACGTCGAGCAATACAATCTGCGCCTTGTGTACGAGGTCGAGCGCGGTTATCCCATCGGCGGCCTCGATGACGTTGAAGCCTCGCTGCGCGAGGAAGGTGCGATATGCCGCTCGCGTGCCTTCATCGTCCTCTACCAGTAGCAGCTGTAGTGCGTGCATCGGTATCCCCAGGTGACCTGACGTCAGCCACGAATCGTCAATAAGAGCGTACCGGGTTCGTGTCACCGCATTGTTACAGTCGAGGTTATTGGGCCGCGGTGCATCGCAGCCGTCAAGCGGATTGTCGATACCCGATGCGTTAAACGTTGTCCGGCTGGGCGTTTCGTGAGGTCGAGCGGTGACTATGTACAGGCCTCAAGGGGCTTTGGGGCAGGGGTATTGGTAACATGGGGGTAATCATCTCGCGTCAGGGTACTGACATGCTACAAGACGTTGCCTTGAATGTGCCGCCGGCGCCGTATCCGCACTCGAGGATCCTCGTCGTCGATGATGAGCTGGCGAGTGTGGAGCTGCTGACGTCGGTGTTGGATCGTGGGGGGTACAAGAACGTGGCGCCGCTTTCGGAACCGACCTTCTTGTGTGAGGCGGTCAGCGGGTTCGAGCCGGACTTAATCATCATGAGTCCTTCAGGGCCGGAGCCGGATGGGTTGCGGTTGTTGAGGGAACTGGGGCGCGCCTGCTTGGAGGATCATCCGGTGATGGTGGTCTCGAGCGTGGATGGTCTGGACACGAAGCGGGCCGCGTTAGCGCTTGGCGCTAGGGAGTTTGTGCTGAGGCCTTTCGAAGCCATCGAGTTCTTGGTCAAGGTGAGGAACTTGATCAATGCGCGGCGGGCTTTGAGTAAGGCGCAGCGAATCACGGCGCAGTTGGTTGACAGGCTAGGCGAGGTGCAGTTGCAGGCGGAGCAGGCACAGATTGAGATGCTGGCGAGGATCGCTCGCATCATCGATCATTCGGACGATGCTTTGTCTCAGCACACTTGGCGAGTGGCGAAGATGTCTGGCGACGTAGCGGCGGAGTTGGGGCTGCCGCAGGAGACGGTTGATAACATTCGGCGGGCTGCGCGACTGCATGACTTAGGGAAAGTCGTGGTCTCTGAGAGCGTGCTGAGCCGACCGGGCCCATTGAACGAGGACGAGATCGCTTTGGTTAGGGCGCATCCGAGTGTCGGCGCGCTCGTGCTCAGCGGGGGAACGTCACCGCTCGTGCAGATGGCTGAGCACATTGCGTTATCACATCACGAGAGGTGGGACGGGACGGGCTACCCTCATGGGCTGGTAGGGGAGGACACCCCGATTGAGGCGCGGATCGTCGCGGTGTGTGACGCTTTCGATGCGATGACGAATGATCGGCCGTATCGGACCGCGCTGCCGCGCGAGCAGGCATTGCAGGAGCTACGTGCTGGGGCGGGAACGCAGTTCGATCCGCAGGTGGTTGAGGCCTTCATCCGCCGCCAGGCGTTCAAGTCCGGAGCCGCACGAGCCTAGACGGGGGCGCACATGGGATCTCAGCCAGCAACTAGGGCCGGAACTGAAGCCGAGGACGGACCGAACCTACCAGAGCTCTTGAAGGGCGTGTTGCCGGATGTGCTGAAGGCTGGCGCGTATCACGCCAGCCTTCAGGTGCTGGCCTGGCACATCAAGGAGGCGTTTCAGGCGGAAGCTGCTTACGTCTTCGAGGACCTGTCCATCACTCCACCAGTGCTCCTGGTGGAGGTCGGCACGGACCCGACCCCAGATGTGCTTGAGGCGTTGAAGAACGCAACGCAGCGTGAGGCGCGTGCCGCGCCAGATAGGTTCATCTGGACGGAGTCCGTTATTGGGGGCCAGCCTACTAGCAAGGTGATACTGCAAGCCGCCCTGCAGGTGTCAGAAGGGTTCCAGCCGGTTCTCGTGCTGGCCAAGCCACGCTTCTCTCCAGGAGAGAAGCGTGCTTTCGCCGATCTGGTAGAGCTCATCAGCCCAGCGTTGAGCGGCGCGTGGTCGCGGGACCGTTTGGCGCTCGAGGTGCGCGATGCGAAGCGTTTGGTGCATGACTCGAAGGCGGAGCAGCGCGCCAAGAGCGCGTTCTTGTCGCGGATGAGTCACGACTTGCGGACACCACTTAGCAGCGTACTGGGCTTCGCGCAGCTCCTAGAGATGGAGCCGCTCACGTCAACCCAAGCGGGTTTCGTCAATCGCATCCTCTCTGGCGGCAGGCAGTTGCTTGGCCTAATCAATCGCGTGCTTGAGTTGACCACCGTAGACAGTGGCAAGATCACGTTGCAGATGCAAGCAGTCAAGCTCTCGTCGGTCATCAAGAAGAGCGTGGACGCCATCCGACCGGAAGCGAAGGAGAAGGGCTTGCAGGTGCATGTCGATGTCGCCGAGGAGTTAGTCGCATTGACGGATCTCGGTCGGTTCGAGCAGATCTTGGCGAACCTCCTCAGTAACGCAATCAAGTTCAACTCGCCAGGTGGGCTCGTTAGCGTGAACGCCTCGCGCGTGAGTCAAGGTGCGGTGCAGGTTCAAGTTGCCGACAACGGTCCGGGTATTCCCCGGAGCCAGATTCCACGCCTGTTCGAGCCGTTCGATCGACTCAACGTGCCGGCGGACGTCGAGGGCGCTGGCCTCGGGCTAGCCGTATCTCGCGCCCTAGCTAACGCCCTTGGAGGCAGCCTTAACGCCGAGAGCCGCATCGGCCGAGGGAGCGTCTTCACGGTCGAGCTCCCCGCCGGAAACGCACGAGGGCAACCCCAGGGCAACGCCGAGGAAGAATCGGTGTAGGCGGGGCCGAAGCGAGAGCAGCCGCGGGAGAAGCCCCGAAGTTTCTAGAGGGTGGGAAGTGGGGTCGAGAACAGGCCACGGAGGTCAAGGCGATGCCTTCCTGCTCTGGCATTACGAGGAAGCGCGCTCTTGTCGCCTCGTCAGGCTGCTCCTACCACCGGAGCGCCCACGGGCTCGTGTCCGTTCATGTAGTCGAGGTCGGACGCGTCCGCCAAGGCAGAAGATTGTCCGAAGATCCTAGCGAGACCAAGTGGCCAGCGGTGCCGCGCTAGAGTGCAAGCTGAGCGCCCGGCAGTCCCGCCGCACGATGGCGCAGCGTGCAAGGAGAGCCCGATGCGTGTCTACTTAACCCGGAGCGTAGCTCCATTACTACTAATCTTCTCCTTCGCCACCGCCAGGTCCCAAACCAACCTCAGCGAGCTGGTCAAGACCGCGACGCCCGAGCAAGTTCGTATCGCAATTGCGGCGGGTGCCGCGCTCGACGTGCGCGATGAATATGGGCTCACCGCACTCATGAATGCCAACAATCTCGGGCACGTGGAGATCGTGGCAGAGCTTATTAGGGCGGGCGCTCACCTTGATGCGCAAGACAAGGCCGGTTGGACCGCCTTAATGTACGCCGCGCGTCACGGGCCGGTTGAGAATGTCCGCGCCCTCGTGGAGGCGGGTGCCGACCCTGACCTTCGCAATCGCTCCAGCATGACTGCGCTTGATCTTGCCATGAGCTTTGGTTCGCCTGAGATGGTCGAGCTTCTTTCAGCGGCAGCCGTCCAAGCGGAGACTTCTGGTTCTGCCTCCGACGACGAACCAGTCGCGCCGGAATCTGACGGTGTTGTGACAGCACTGATGCTCGCCGTTCGGGACGGTAGCACGCAGGATATCGTCAACCAGCTGAACGCTAGCGCGAACCTCGAGGCGGTCGACGAACAAGGTCGAACAGCCCTTATGTACGCCGCCAGCATTGAAGCGACCGAGAACCTACAGCTCCTCTTGAACGCCGGTGCAAACCCCAACGCCATAGATCGCGATGGCCAGACGCCGCTCATTCACGCGGCTAAGGACGGGCTCCCCGACAGCATCCGAGCCCTAATTCTGGCGGGAGCGAACCGAGACGCATGGGACAGCACCGGCTGGACTGCGCTTATGTACGCTCAACTTGACAAGTCAGAAGAGGGCACAGAGAAAGCCGAACTACTCGCTAGCTTCCGGCCTGCCGCTGTCGCAAATCGTCCTGCTGCCTCGACTAGTAGGACCCCCAGTGATGGTTGCGTATCAAGTACCACGCTCTCAGGCAGCGCCATGACTTGCTACTACGGGGGGCGCCTCAGCTTCCAGAGCAACTGCACAATTGATCCCTACACCTACGCAGTGAACTGCCGTAGTCAAAGCTACTGAGCCTGGTTAACGAGCTGCTGGCGGATAACGCCAATGTTTCAGGTGTTGGGCGACGATCCTACTGGCGCCCGCGGCCTCAATGCGGTTTCAGGCGAACCTAATGACCCGCGAAGCCTAGGAAGGGAGCGCCAGCTTGAACCCTAGGTGCAATTAGGGTCGGGCTTCCATCCCCTGTCGCCCGGAGTGGTCCGCGCAAGCTGCCTCAGTAACTGGAGACCGTCATATTCGGGTAACAGTCGTTTTCGAGAATAGGTGAGTCGGCTCTTCAGGTTCCACGCGAACCGCGTGAGTTCGACCTCACTCTCTTAGCCATCCTCACAACCCCCGAGTGAGGCTGGCCCCTTCCGAAGGGCGGCTGCTGGTTCGGGCTAGTAGCCGCCCTGCTCTCTTCCAACCTCATTGTGGTCAGCACCAAGCATTTGACCGGACGGTCAGGACACTGTCCGATCCGAGCCGTCAACGTGGGCGTCGGCAGACGTCGTGCTGATTACGTCAAGAAGCGGGCGACGTCACCAAGGCTATCTCACAGAATTTCAGCCCCGTTACAAACGGGTAATGTTCGAGAGCCAGAATCCTACTGACACGGTGACAGTTGATCTGCCCTGAAGACCCGAGGCGGTATCGACGAACCAACGCCTAGGTCGTCAGGGGATGTACGTGACCCACAAGCTGGGGCGAAATTCACGCAGACACGCGAACGTCGGACGGCGCCTCACCAGAAGTCCTCGCGGTGAGACCACGGTACCGCCCGTAACGCCGCCGCGCCCGCACCAGAGACCGCTGGTCGGATTACTTCTCGCTGCGCTAGTGGCCAGCTTGCTCGTGGCTTGCGAAGCCGGAGGCGGCCGGTCACCTGTGCCGGGCTCCCGAGTAACGTTGTCTTCGATGGGTGGGCCGTTAACGAGCGCAGGCCACCTCGAGCGCATGCGGGTGGACGTGCGTGTCCGGGATGAATCAGGACGGACTGTCCGTTTTGACGCCGATGGCGTAGCGCGCAGCAGTGGCGAATACGAGATGATCAGTATTACCCCCGCACAGGCGAGGACCACCATCACGCTCCCACCGGAGAGAACTTACGAGTTCACGGCTGATGTTTTCGACGAGGACGGGAACCGAGTCGCTCACGCGACCAGCACGAACCGCGTCGCTCTGCGCCAAGAGTTGGACGTCGTTCTCCAACTAGAGACAATCCTGGGAGCCGCCCACCTCGCGCCGCGATTGCCCACACGACAGCTGCTGCCCGGGCAGGAAATTGACGTGATGCTGCACGCCTTCCCTCCAGGCCGTCCAGACCTGACCGTGCCAACCGTTGACTTCCAAGCCAGTTACTACATCGCCAACGGCATCGCTACCGCGAGCAGCAACCGAGGTTTACGCGTGCGCGCCGGGCAGCGAAGCGGGGGCGACCTGGTCATCCGCGGCAACCTCAAGGGCACAGTCCTAGCTGGCGACAATGTCGCCGCTGGTACCATCACTGCCGACCTCCACTTGCGTTTCAGCTCGAGTCTCTCGATCGACCTTGAGCCCCCGAGCATCACGCAACTTAGCTTTGACCCCGTAACGCGCACCCTTACTGGCGCCGTCGATGACGACTTCGGCGTCGCTCGCGTGGACGTGTACGACGGGCCACTCCTGCTGGCGTCCACGGGGGTGACTGCAGCTGACCTCCCCGGGGTCGTGTTCAGCGGCGGGGGAGTTACCTTCACTACCCTATTGACGCTTTCATCCGGCATCCACTCCGTAACGCTGCTGGCCCTCGACCGCAGCGGTAACGAGGCGAGAGCGGAGCTTGAAGTGACCATCCCCTAGCGAAGGAGGACCCGCGCAACAACCGGAAACGACCCGAGGGCGTACCAGGCGCGCCGGTAGAACCTGATCCTAATTGCTAGGCGCCACCCCTCATCAATCACGCGAGAACACCGATGCCGCACTAGCGGCGAGTATCCGGCACACGTCTTAACTAGCGCATTACAGCGTCACCCTCGGCGGCCGAATAGCCGAAGAAGGAAGGAAGCATGAAGCCTAGAAACTTCGTCACGCTCGCACTCTTATCGATGGCTCTGCTATTAGCAGCGTGCACGCAACCACAGCCAACGGTGGTAACGCCAGGCGGGTTCGTCCGCTTGAGCGTCACCCTCGACACCGGCAATGCCGCAAGCGATGAACTGAGCCCGGCCGGATTACCCTTCGACCCCAGTAACGGCACTATCAACCTGCGGGAAGTACGCGTACGCGTACTCGATCGCTCTGGCGACGCGGTCGCCTTCCGTTTAGACGGCAGCGCCTACACGGCCGATCCCAGCGGCCTCGAAGCAGTCATTGAACTCACCACCGCGAGCAGTAGCGCCACCGTGCTTCTTCCTGCCGCCGGCAACCCGTACACCTTCGAGTCGGTGAGTTTCAGCACAAGCGACAACGCCATCGGCTACGATCGCCGCAGCCAACACGTGAACGTGAACGGAACGGTCGCGATCCGGCTCAAGTCCGTGCTCGGTGCCGCCACTCTGACGCCGCGCTTCCCGACGCATTACGCGACACCGGGGATGGAGCTCGACCTAATGCTGTTCGTAGCTGCTAACGGGCACCCCGACCTCCAGGTGCCGATCGGTGACTTCGAAACAGCCTACGACACCGTAAGTGGCGGCACGCAGCTAAGTGAGAGCAACCGCGGCATACGCATCAAAGCCGCAAGCGCATGCACCGACGTAGGGGTAACGGGCGCGGTGACGGGCGTTCGGGAGACAAGCGGATCATTCAACACAAATGAAACAAGCCCAATCGCTCCCTTCACGCTCGAGTGCGTGCCGGCGAGTGTAGGCAGCCTGGCGGTCGACGTCCAGCCGCCCACAGTAGAGGTACTAGGTTTCAATCCCACTACCGGCCGGATAGAAGGCGTAGCGGACGATAATGTGGCTATCGTCAAAGTGCAGATCTACGATGGGCCTGAACTGGTTGCTAGCACCGATGACAGCGAGGTCAGCATAGGCGCAGCGCTGATCATCTTCCAGGCTGGAACCGGCTCGTTCCACGCGGACCTTACGCCCACGCCCGACAGTAATCGCAGCTTCCAGGCGATCGCTTTAGACGCCTCCGGTAACGAAGGCCGCTCCGCCGAGACCCAGAACCTCTCGTTCGTGTACGTCAGCACCAGCGGTAACAACGCCACCGCCACCGGCGCCGCGGACAAGCCGTTCGCCACCATCGCCGCAGCCATGAACGCTGTGAACGAGGGCGGCACCATCTACGTTCAAGACGGCACTTACGACCTACCGACGCTGAACATCATGAAGAGCCTCACTCTTCGCGGCGAAAGCGAAGCGGGCACGATCCTCAATGCCAACAGGCCGAGCGGCCCGGTGCCTGGCTACGGAATGGAAGTAACCGCGGACCGCGTCACGTTAGAGAGCTTCACGCTTGAAGGCCCAGGCGCTGGTAGCGTTCAGGGACGCGGCATTCACGCCGCAGGGAACCCAGTTGCCACGAAGGTCCTGCAGGGACTAGTCATCAGGAACGTCACAGTTGACGGCGCTCGGCAGATGGGCCTCTCCATCAACACCACGAACGGCACCGTCCTCGAGAACGTCACCGTGAAGAACGTTAATGCCGGCAATGAAGGCATCGGTATTAACCTCAAGAGCACCCACAATGCCCTCCTCAGAAACGTCACCACGAGTAACAACACGGTCGGCATCAGCGTCGAGACCACCAAGACCGCCCAGGAGTACGCGAACAATGACTCGCGGAACATCACAATCTCGGGCGGCAGCCACTCCGATCTAGTTGGCGTGATGACGGAGATCTACTCCGGCCGCGAGGTCACGGGCCTCAGCCTCGACCCGGCCCTCGGCTACGGTTACGCCGTCCGCAACCCGACCCCTCTCACGGCTCGCGACACGTCCAGCTGCACGGCCTCGGGGACACAGTACACGTACTACGTGAAGAACTTGACCGAAGCCACAGCCCTCGCCACCGAGTTCTGCGACCCCACTCAGACAACCGTGCAGGAAGTCTCGGCGCTTGACGCAGCTGACCTACTCGCGTTCACGGTCCCTCAAGGGCTATCCATCCAGGCGGCCGTTGACGCCGCCTCAGCAGGCGCGACCATCAACATCGAAGCAGGAACGCACACCAGCAGCGGCGTCAACGTAGGCACACCGAGCCTGAAAATCGTTGGTGCCAGCGCGGGCACGACCGTCATCCAAGGTAACAACCCAGACGGACTCGACACTACGTCAGGATTCGACTACGGCTTTAGTCTCAGCGCAGCAAACATCGAGATCAGCGGCCTACATCTGCAGGACTACTACGCTGATGTGAACCTAGGAAATGCGCCCGGTGCCTACCTGCACGACCTCGAGTTCAGCAGCAGCCGCATCGCGATCCGCACCCCAACCCTGCACAACATCGACGGCCTACGCTTCGAAGACAGCAGCATCCACGATACGAACTCTGGAATCCTCTTACAGCACGGCAAGACCAACCCCACCCCCGCTCGCCACGTCACGTTCGATGGCCTAACGTTCGCCGACGTGGCGCATAAGGGCATGTACCTGGAGGCGTTCACCGACTCCACCATCCAGAACATCGTGATGAACCGCGTAGGCAACGGCTACGGGCCCGACAACGTCGAGACACCTCCTTCCACTGCATTAGAACTGAACCTCAAGTACCACGACCACGGCACCGTGACCCTCAGCAACATCGAGATCAACGACTCGGGCTGGTCCAACGCGACGGCAGACTACAGCGGCGCCACAACTCCCACACACATCAATGCCGCTGCGCTAGCAATCGCTGTCCGCGACGACGGTGGCTACGCCACCAACCCCGCAGCGCTTAGCAATCTGGTGCTGAATGACATCACCATCACGGGCGCTTATCGCGCCATCCGCCTCGGCGAAGCCAAGGTCTTGGAACCCGCCTCTGTCTTCACCACCGGCGCAGCGTCCACGGTGCTACGCGGGCTCCACATCGCGGGCTCTGGTGAGTTCACTATCGCGAACTACACCCTATCGGACGTCGACGCCACTAACGCAACGAACATCATCGACGGCTACCGCGTGCCCGACGACAACTTCGAGATCGAGGCCAGGCTGCGGCACGGAACCAGCGATGCAAGGCTTGGCATCATTCACTTAGCGCCTGACAGCGTGTACGCCATAGCCAGCCGCTCCCTTGCTACCACCGTAAGCGCCGCCGCCGCCAACGACACGATCCACGTTAGCGATGGCTCGCATGTGCTTGACAGCACTATCAGCATTCCAGGCAGCAAGGCGCTAACTATGCGGGGACAGAGCTGGGCCGCCGAGGTCTCGGCTCCCGCTAGCGGCCCGAGCATCTACTTCGATGTTTACGGCTCAGGAACCACCATCGAAGGCCTAAGTCTCATTAGCCTCGGCGGAACGAACCCGCAGAACCTGATCGGCATCAAAGGCGCGGACGTCTCGATCCGAAACAATAGCTTCTCCGGTGTGTATGCCGACGGCGATGGCGCGGTGAGTCGCGCAATAGAGGTCTCGCCTGGTGTTCAGAACGTAACCATCGATGGCAACACCATCCATGGTCTCCGGCAGCCGGCTTACTTCAACCCCGGTGTAGCCGGTCGCGTAACCAATAACCGCGTGTTCGGAACGAGAGGTTGGGTTGTTGACGGCGCGTTAGTCGATTTTAGTGGCAACACTTGGAGAGAAACCGGAACAGGCGTGAGCGAGAACTATGGATGTGATATCGCCCTCCTGGTCGGCACTACCTCCAGCGCACCGTATGACGACCTCGTTGCCTTGGCCGCTGCGAACGGAGGGATCCTCCTTAACCTTACAGACGGCAGTTCGTCTTGTGACCAGCGCTGAGAGATACGCGGCCCGGCTCGTGATGCGTAGGCGCGTTACGTGAGGACCAAAGGCTAAGTCCCAGCGCGCAGTCGCCTCAACATAAGCAACAACTCTCCCGCTTCGACAGCTTTCGGGGCGGGAGCATTGTTGGATCAGCATCGAGGTTCTGCGCCATCATGCGCGACCTGTGCATTCCCAGGCATGAGCGAGACGCCGGGAGGCGCCCAACGGAGCAAGCGAAACAAAGACCGGGTGAGGTTGCCGAGCGCGCCCGAGACCCGACAGAGGCGAACCATCTCCGCCTGGCAATGCCTGGGACCGAAGGCCCATGTATAAGCCATGCTCACCAGCGTGTCGCGTAGCACGGGCGGGTAGAGGATGTTGAAATCTAGAGAGGCGATGAGGCGTGCGGAAGAGCGCAGAGTTTACCCCTGTGGCTCCCAGGTGACGGGGATGTCGTACTCACCGCTGGCGGCGACTTCGGCCACGTACTTGCGGAAGCTGGCGCGGCGCGCCTCGTCGCGCTGGCGGCGGTAGGCGAGGACGTCTTGCCGGGCCAGGCGGCGGTGCTTGCCGTCACCATCAATGCGGTAGGGAAGCTTGCCTTCCTCGCACAGCCGCACGAGGTACTGGCGTGAGATGTTGAGGAGCTTTGCGGCTTCGCCGGTGCGGATCTCGTTCTTGGCGGCAGTGATAGTGACTTCCTCGCCGGCGGCGAGCATCGTCCAGACGTTCTCGAGCAGCTCAGTGGCGGTGTCGGGTACAGGCACTTCTCGGCCACCTATCACGAAGACGGGGCGGCAATCGCCGCCGTCGCGCGACCGCCTACGCTTGCGCGTCTTGAAGGCGCTCGCGAGTTCCTCGAAGGCGTCGCGGTCTTCCGGGCGCGGCTCTGCCGTGAAGGTGCTCTGATTCGTGGCTGGTTGGGGCATTAGAGCCGCCTCCTGATAACCACAACTTAGCGGAAAAACGCTAAAAACACAACCGTGTAAACAAGCCAGCGTCCCATCTGAATCCGGCGCGAAGGGTGAGCAGGGGAGGACTGCTTTGGTCGGCAGGCGGAAGACTAGCGCCCGAACCCGCGCTCGCTGGCCCCGCCTCACGACCGAGCGATTAGGGCCGCTCCCGCTCGTGAACGAGTTCCTGGATCGCCTGGATCTCGACGCGCGCTCGTCCCGCTTCGTACCGAGGTCTGAACGTGTGAGACTGCCGCACGCAGTGGCCTTGGGCGCCCTGCTGCGGTCCTGCTTGTCGAGTGCGGGCCCTTCCACCGGCAAGCGGAAGTGTGCGCTAGTAGGCCAAGATCGAGCGGAAAACACCGCCCAATGCTAGTGCCTTAGGGTTACAGAGGTGCGCACCCTGGGGAGAGGCCTATACTGCGATTTCACTAAGAAAGTGGCTGGCGAGGACGGGGTCGAATTGCGCTCCGGCCTGCCTTTCAATCTCCGCGATGGCGTCTTCGTGGCTCCAGGCTTGCTTGTAGGGTCGGTCGCTGGTGAGGGCGTCGTAAACATCAATGATAGCGAACATCCTGGCTAGGAGAGGGATGGCTTCGCCGGCTAGTTGGTCGGGGTAGCCACGGCCGTCCCAGCGTTCGTGGTGATGGCGGACGACCGCACGGGTGTCGTCGGGTAAGAAGGGGATGCCTCGGAGCATCTCCTCGCCGACGAGGGTGTGTTTGCGGATGATGTCGAACTCGGCCTCCGTGAGGCGCGCTGGTTTGAGGAGGATTGCGTCCGGCACGGCAATCTTGCCGAGGTCATGTAGGTAGGCGCCCCATACGAGGGCGCGGCGTTGACCGAGGTCGAGGCCTATGGTGGTGGCGAACCGTTCGGCGAGGGCGACTACGCGGTCAGTGTGCCCGCGTGTTTCCAGGTCGCGGTATTCGAGGGCGACACCGAGAGAGCGAAAGGTGGCTTCGCGCGTCGCCTTTATCTCGTCCAGATGCTGTACGCGTTCGAAGGCGTTCTCAAGGCGCTTGACGAAGGTGCCGGCGATACGTACGGCGTTCTCGTCGAGCGCAGCGCGACGGCCGACCGTCGCGAATGCGAGGGTGTGCCGGACCTGACCGCTGATGCGTACTGGTAGGGCGAGCATGGAGTGAACGCCTGTCACTAAGTACGGTCGATAGCCTTCTGGCCAACTGAGGTAGTCGTCGATGTAGAGGGGTTCGCCTGATACCGCGACCCGCCCGTTGATACCGGCGCCCAGAGGCTGTGGCGCCTTGAGAGTATGCGTGATGACATCGGTGGTGTGGCCTCGAAGGTGGGTGAAGTGGAGGGCGTCCCCGCGCACCTCGGTAAACATGGCCGTGTCGAACCGGAAGGCGCGCAGGAGACGTTCCATCCCGAAGGCGATCAGCTCACCGGTGTCATTGATGGTTTCGATGCCAGCACTGAACTCGGCGAGTGCGCGGTATTCGCTGCCGAGACGTTCGAGTTTCGCGCGCTTCTCTCGCAGAGTACGCTGCAGGTCGACGTGCTGGAAGAGGGTGGTGAGTTCGTCGGCGAAGAGCCGTAGGTATTTGCGGGAGCGCTGGTCGAAGGTGGCGCCTGGTTGGAGGCTGGATAGGCAGAGGTAGCCGCTCGCCTCGCCCTCTATGGTGACTGAGACGCTGATGCTGGCCTGGAAACCTACGTGGAGAAGACTGGTGTCGTGGGGGTCGTTAATTCTCTCGAGATCGGCGGCGGTGAGCGTCATGTTCTGTAGCGCTGCGCGGCCGTGGCCGAGTGCGGCCGCTACGCGGTAACGACCGTCTTGCGTACGCAGCCAGAAGGTAGCGGCCTGAGCGCTTGGCGTCATCTTCAGGCCCGCTAGCAGTACCTGCTCGTAAGAGTTGCCTTCCAGCTTGCGGCGTACCACGTGTCCGAGGAAACCGGAGAGGGCGTTTCCAAACGCCGCTTCGCGCGCAAGGCGCTCAACCTCACGCGCGCGCTTTGCCACCTCTGCGGCTAAGCCGGTGACGCCGAGGATCGTCCCGTCCTCGGCGCGTAGCGAGGAGAGTCGGATCGTGAACTCGCGGCCAGAGGCAGTCAGACGCAAGCTTGTCACCGCGCCCTCGAGCGCGCGTGAGTGGGCTGCCACAAGCGAGGGATCAACGCGTATCTTGCGGATCACGTCTTCGAGTCGCTGCCCGTGCCGGATGCCGCGAGATACCCGGAGGGGTAGCAGGCCACCAGCGTCCCAGGCGGTTAGCCGCAGGTGGGTGTCGACGGCCCAGGTAGCCACCGGCAGTTGCTCCAGGCCCTCCTCGCTGTTGGCGTACGGCGCCAAGGTCTCCACGCTTCTCCCCTCTCCATACGATCCACAGCGTGCCCTCAAGGACTCCGGTATATAACGCGCAGCGTGACGAGATTGTCACGTTCGAGCGCTTGAAGCGTCGGTGGTTCGGCGTATACGGCACGGGTCTTGCTTCAACCGGGCACGAGTCGCGGTCTGTTGCGCCATACGGTCCGATAGGGCGAGGTTCGCGCTAGTCACCCAACGCGATCAACCTGTGAGGCCCCTGGCAGTCAGTCTCCGGCCTGTTGGGGTATAGGTGTCGGGGGAGGGCAGAAGGCCTGAGGGTCGACCTTCGTGGTGTCGGCCCGGCGTTCGCCAGGAGCAAATCTCCACGCCACCGAACCGAGGCGCCTGTGGGCTTGATTAGTGCGCAACGTCTTGCAGTTGCCTCCGCGGTCGGTGTCCGTGGCCGGCCATTGATGGCTGCCTATGGACGGTTGCGCAACTATCATGTTCTGCAGGCGCGCCAGGAACCCTGGCGCCGCGAAGGGATCATCATGCATACGAGGATCGCGTACGGCCAGGTCGCGCAGGAGGGTGTCGCCGCTCTAGGGAAGCTTGAAACTTACGTGAGGCACAGTGGTCTAGAGCACTCACTTCTCGAACTCGTCAAGACGCGCGCGTCGCAACTCAACGGCTGCGGGTACTGCCTGGACATGCATACGAAGGATGCCCGCGCAGGCGGCGAGACAGAGCAGCGGTTATACGTACTCTCGGCGTGGCGGGAAGCGCCTTTTTACACTGAGCGTGAACGGGCTGCGCTCGAGTGGACGGAGGCGCTCACTTTGATCTCGCAGAACGACGTGTCGGATGACCTTTATGGCCGCGCCCGCGAGCAGTTCAGTGAGAAGGAGCTAGTGGACCTCACGTTGGCGATAACCGCCATTAACTCGTGGAACCGTCTCTCGATCGGCTTCAGGTCGGAGGTCGGTAGTTACGAGCCGAAGAACAGGTGAGCGGCTTCCTGGCTGAGGCCGCGGAGCGCTTCAGGGCGTTGCATCACGCTGAGGCTGCTCTGGTGCTACCGAACGCTTGGGACGCAGCGAGCGCAACAACGCTGGTCGAGGCCGGGTTCGGCGCCATTGCCACGTCAAGCGGCGCCATTTCGCGCGCGCTCGGTTACTCAGATGGCGAGGGCACGCCGAGCGGCATGATGTTTGAGGCCATCGCTGGCATAGTTGCGGCTGCGAAGCGTGTGAATCCTAGGGTCCTCGTCACGGCGGACGTCGAACATGGCTACGGGCTGCCCGTCGGCGAACTCGTGGAGCGCCTCGCCGCCGCTGGGGTGGTCGGCTGTAACCTGGAGGACAGCGACCCGCGCTCGCGCGAGATGATTGCGGTGGACGATCAGGTGCGCTGGATCGCCGAGGTGCGGCGGGCGGCTGAGGATGCTGGCACTGCGCTCGTCATTAACGCTCGCGTGGATCTGCATGTGCGCGAGGACGGGCCAGGTGAGACTAGGCTTGAGCGTTCGCTTGAGCGGGCGCGCGCGTATTTGGCTGCTGGAGCGGACTGCGTGTTCCCGATCATGCTCGCGGGTGAGGCTGATATTGGGGCCTACACGCAAGGCGCCCCCGGGCCCGTTAACGTCATGGTCACCCACGCGACGCCGGGTCCGCGACGCCTCGGTGAGCTCGGCGTGGCGCGCGTGACTTTCGGGAGTGGTTTGCAGCGCGTCGCGTTGACGGCTGTGAGCGAGGCGGCGCAGCGCATCCTCATGGGCGAGGCTCCCTAGGCTGGTGAGGGGTTAGCCGGTTCCGGCGTTCCCGCGCAACCCCTCTGTCATTGTGCCTCAATGTGGCCGACCGCCGAAGCATGAGCAACAAGATTGGCAGAGCTGCAGGAAGACGGTGATTGCGGGGGTGGTGCAGGGTCGCGCGCCCGGCTGCGGCTGCTATGAGACCCTCTCCCCCGATCCATCGACAACATAAGTAGCATTATGTTGCATCTTCAGTCTGGGCTAAAGCCTTCCCGCGACCCCCTCTGCGATTGGATTCGCTTAGGCGGTGAGCGTGGTCGTTCTGCGCGTGGGATGGTGATGGTAACCGTTGCTCTCGCGCAACCCTCGGGTGTTAGGGGCCTAGGAGCGAGAGTGGCACCACGTTCACGCCATCGGCTCGTTGGTATGCGTAGCCGGTTGGTGTGATGACGACAAGTGCGGTGGGCGGACTGGTTGCCACCGTTTCGCTCACGCGTTGTAAGTTGAGCGCCGCTGCATCTATCTGATTGGCTCCAAGTTTCACTTCGAGCGCCAGCCAGTCTCCGGATGGGGTTTGGAGTATGGCGTCTGCTTCGAGTCCGTTGCTGTCTCGGTAGTGGTAAACGGTTGCGTCCAGCTCGGCGCCGTAGGCGAGTAGGTGTTGGTACACGAATGACTCGAAGGCGAAGCCGAGCGTGTTCGGATCCCTTAGGAGGCGGGGTGCGTCGCTATTGAGGGCGGCGGCGGCTAGTGCGACGTCGACCAGGTGTCGCTTTGGGGCTTTGCGGAGCGTTGCCGAGGAGCGGAGGGCGGGTGACCAGGCGGGTTGCTCCTCGAGTAGGAAAACTCGGCGGAGCGAGTCGAGGTAGCGGTCGATCGTTGCGCGGGCTAGTGGGCCCTCTCCGCCCGACAGGTCGGAAGCTAGCGTTGCGGTTCTCGCTTCGGTCGCCGTGTTGCGCGCAATGGACCTAAGTAGGGCGGAGACTTTGTGAGGGTCGTGGTCGAGGCGGCCGTCACTAGCGATGTCTACTCGTGACATCTGATCCAAGTAGTCGCTGTTGAAGCGCCTGGCAGCTTCATGCGTGAGTCTTAGCGCGCCGGGGAAGCCGCCTCTCACCAGGCGCTCGACGAGGCCAATCAGCTCAAGATCATTGGCGGGGGCCCTGGCGGGTTCGCCAGCGATCAGTGCGGCGAGGGAAACGGCTCCGGTAGAGTGCCCGGTTTCGAGCATAGTCAACGGCCTGAGGCGAAGTCGGGAGAAGCGCCCGGCGCCAGAGTGGCGCGTACGGTCATCAAGGGGTACGGCGGAGCCGGTGAGGACGAATTGACCAGGGGCGCCAGCTTCGTCAACTGCCCTGCGGACGTAATTCCACAACTCGGGCGCTACCTGCCATTCATCTAGTAGCCGCGGCCTCGTCCCCTCAAGCACAAGCGCAGGATCGACGTCCAGCAGGCGCCGCAACTGCACGTCTGTGTCGAGATAGGCGGAGCTGTTGACTACTTGACTGGCCGTGGCGGTCTTGCCGGTACCCTTGGCGCCTTCTATGACTACCGCGCCTGAGGACTGTAGTCGAGATCTAAGTCTCGCATCAAGAATCCTCGGCTGGTACGAAATGTCCATGAGTCATTATATGGTAAGCGCGCTTAGCATTATGTGGCGCGATGATGCTGCATTTTGCGGCACGCCCATGTGATGGTATGCGGTTGGGGCGTCAGCGCGAGTCGGCTATGCTCTCTGTGCAGGGATATTATGTTGCATGCATGCCGCGTCCTTTGATCACGCTGCTCCCACTTCCACTAGTTAGTGGTCGTTGATGCCGCGCGCTGAACTCGCTAAGTGGTCGCCGGAGACGGAGTTGGCCAAGGTTGATGAGCTGATCGGGTCGAGCGAGCCCGAGCGCCGGCGGTTCGCAGCCCAGGCCGTCGCAGAGCGCAATCACGAGGGCTTGTGGTTGATCACGCGCTCGTTCCTGGAGGCGCAGCATCGCTCCAACAACACAATCAGCTCGTACCGGAAGGGCGTGATGGTGCTTTTGAAGGCGTGGGTGGGCGTGGACCTGCTGCGGCCGACTAGGGCTGACGCTGAGGCGTACGTGAGGCGTTTGCGTGATCCGCGGCGTGAGGCTGACCCGGATGACAACAGCACGACTGGTGAGCGGCAGTTGGGCAGGAAGCCGACGAAGCCGCTCTCTCCCGCTTCTGTGCGGCAGCGGGTGTCGGCCGCTCGGGCGTTCTACGAGGCCTTGCGGTGGACGGGCGTCACGAGCGCCGACCCGTTCGCCGAGGTCGCCTTACCCAGGCTCAACGAGAAGCCGGTGGAGCGCGCAAAGGCCAAGGCCTACACGCTCGAGGAGCTCGAGTGGATGGCGGGCGTTACGCGCGATTGGGATGACAAGCTCATCCTTCTGTTGGGCGCTCACGCTGGTTTGCGGGTGAGCGAGATGCTGGCGCTGTCATGGGATGACCTGGACTTGAGGGCGGGGCGCCTGACGGTGCGGTTCGGCAAGGGCGGCACGACGGCGGCGGTGACGATGAGCGAGGAGCTGAGGCGGAACCTGGTGGCCAGGTCGCAAGACGTGCCGGAGCGGCGCCACGGCGAGCCGCCCATCCCGGTGTTGTCGGTCAGGTCGCGCTCGCAGGTGTACCGGCGCCTTGAGGAGTTGTGGGGCGAGGCGTTCGAGCTACATGGGCTGATGGCCCCGCCGTTCTCGAAGGGCGTTCACGGCCTGCGGCATTTCTCTGGCCTCTACTACGCGAATCTGACGAGTGACTTGCGGAAGGTGCGTGATCACTTGAGGCACGCGAGCATGAGCAGCACGGAGATCTACATGGCGGCCGCACAGGACACCGACGAGGTGAGGGGATGGAGCATCGGCCTGGAACCGGATTGAACTGGCAACAGCTTATTGGAGTTGCGAACCCCCGCGGTGTTGGGGTGGCTGCCGTCTCGGTTGCTCGCCGGAATCTGGCCCGTAGCGCTGGTCCCCGATAGGTGGCTCTCCCGCTTACCTCGCGGTAGCAGGTTGCCTGTCTCAGTGGTGTAGGAGAACTCCTGCGGTGTTGCCGTACCTCACAGCTGTGGCTGGACGTTTTGCAGGAAGGCATCAGAATCCCGTGACATTCCTTGGAAGGAATAATACTGTGTAGGTGTTGACGGATGCTGAAAGGCCATAAGCTTCGTCAACAGGCCGCCCGCCGAGGCGAGGCGCCTGAACGCTGGAGGCTCTACGAAACGGAGGCCGGCAAGGTCCCAAGGAACTCGAGGAGATGTTCTCAGGTATCCCTAACGTCAAGCAAGTGAGACGCATACCGAAGGTGCCCGCGCTGACCAAAGACGAGAACAGCCAACCTAAGAGTTACCGGAAGTTCATTAAGACTAACGGCGTGAAGAAACTGGAGAGAGTGACCGATCCACAAGGAGAAATGGTGCCCAAAGTAGAGCGCATCAGAGGTGCTAAGGGGCCGCTTTTGGAGATGAAGGTGAAGTCGTCCATGCACAACCCGCGCTTCATCTACGTTGACTGCAATGACGTCGCCGTGTTCCTCGACGCTTTCAAGAAGAAAACGCAGAAACTTCCCAAGAAAGACATTGAGCGGTCCGAGAACCGTTATGCCGACCTGAAGAGCCGAGGTGAATGCTCGTGAACAACTCGAACGATGTTGATCTTGCCGAACGGAGAGAGCTGCTGGAGGGCAGGCTCGTGCACCTGCGCCTTGAGTTGGCGCTCGTGATGCAGGAGCTACGGGAGGGGTCTAGCCTGACCCAGAGCGAGTTGGCGAAGCGCCTGAGAGTCCAGCAGCCCGCCATCGCGAAGCTCGAGCGCGCTGGCGATCACAAGATCGAGAGCATTATGCGTTACCTGAACGAGTTCGATGCCGACCTCCTTATGGCCGTTAAGCAGGATGACGTTACCGTGCAGGTCAGTGACGATGAAGAGCACCTGCTCGTGGCGTTGCCGCGCGAGGTGGACGATTGGGCGGCTCAGCAGGACATGGGCTTGGACGAGTTCGTGATGCAGGCAGTGCTGGACGCTCACGCCGCGAACCAGCTTTACGATTTCGACCCGGCAAGCTATATCGTCTTCAACCCGCAGCACGAGGAATATGGCGCCTACTCGGTGGCCCAGGACATCAGTGAAGAGGCCGCCTGAGAACCGCCAGATGGCCAAGGAACCTACCAAGACTCAGAAGACTCCCGCCGGTGGGAAGGCGGCTACGCTGCCGTCTCCGGAGGAGTACGCCGAATTCATCCGAGGCATCGAGCTGCTTGACGTGCGGCTCGTCAGCTCCGCGGCGCACAGCGATGTGCACCGGCCGGAAGCGTCGGATCTCAAGCTACTGGTTAAGTACGGAAGCGACATGGCTCGCTTAGACAGCGCTGTGGGTTACACGTTCGAGGCCTACCCGCAGCTGCGGGTCGAAGCCCGCAATAGGGACGATGACGAACTGGCCGGGTACGTTGAGGTACGTTTCGGTCTGCGCTACCAGAGCGAACTCGAGCCGATCGATGGGCTCCTGGAGATCTTCTCGAACGTCAACCTTCAGGTGAACGCCTGGCCTTACCTACGCGAGTACGTGCAGCAGACCATCACGCGCTTCGGATGGACGCCGCTCGTCCTGCCGACCCTCAAGACCGCACCCGCGAAAAAACCCGCTCGCTAGGCACAAGAACCAACAGAAGCTTCTCCCTTGCCCAGCTATCCATCACTTAAGGTCTGTGGTAGAAAGCCGCAGCGTACGGCGTACCTTGCGCTCGCCGCTATATGCATACCGGCACCTGTAAGGCTTGTGGCCCCTGACGATCGAGGTGCCGGAGCGGCCCACGAGGGCATGCACAGTATGTGGCACTTCGCGACCCTGCAAGGATAGAGCGGTGGACCCCAAATTCCACGACTCCCCTACCTGCTATTTAGGAGGCCATCGGTCGTATTAGGGACGGGCACGGTCTCAGAGTTCGCTTAGGCCCAGCCCAAGCGCGTATAGGCAGCCTGAGAGAACGGTGTTGAATCCTCTTACGAGCACGCCTGCTAGGCGGGGCTGGTAATCCCAGGCTGCGGGTGAGTGGCGCGACGCTCGTTGTGAGCCTTGTCCTCGCGCCGCTGTTGGAGCCAGCGATAGACAGTCGCGACGCCCACGCCGTTACGATCAGCCAGCTCTAGGTGCGTGTAGTTCCCGGTGTCAAAGTCCTGGTAGACGGCCTGACGTTTACGGTCGTAGTCATCTTGCACTGAGATGCCGAACTTGCGCTTGGCGTACGAGGCGATGGTGACGGCGCTTGGATAGCCGTGCACTCGCGCGATCTCCGCGTACGAGCCGAGCCGCTGAAGCTCCTGGCGAAGCCACTGCTCGTTCCAGTACAGCGGCAGGTTGCGTTCGTGTAGTTCCTTGATCGTCAATGCCTCAGGGCGCTTGATGCGGTTATAGCGCCCACGACGCCCTTTCGCCTTGCGAATAGCGGCGGCCAGGTCGCCCTCAACGATCTCCACACTGGCAGCCGCAATCACCACTTCTTCCCCATCGATTGAGAGAATCAGCTTCAATCCCGCGCTGCCCTCTTGGACAGCGCCGATCACCTCTACTTGAGCGGCTTCGACAATGACGTGGGCGAGCCCCAGGAGCACCTCACGCCTGAGTTCCCCCAACTGCTTAATGCGGACATCCAGGGCGGCAGGCGCCCCCGTCGCACCCTGCGCGCCACCGCTCGTCGCTTCCTTCGTAGGTGCCTCGGCCTGAGTGCCACGGTTTCTCGCCACGTTCTCATCCTCGCATTCCTGGTGCCTCTTTGGCGGCACTACCCATCCCGAGCGCGTATACGCCGCACAAACAAACGCCCTCGGCTGCTCGTATCAGGGTCAGGCAGGTGAAGCACGAACCGCACGTATCGGACGCTGGCCAGTGAAAGCGTAGCCAGTAGTTGCAGCGTAGCGCGTCGGCGGCGATAAGAATGTGAGGGTATAGTAGGAAGCATGAAAGATATAGAACACGGTTTGCCTTCGCCCTGCTCCTCGGTCGCTAGTGCGGTGCTCCCCATTCCCGCTTCCCTACGCGCCCGCGCTCGTGGGCGCCCCTACGCTCGGGGGCTTGCATGAGATTTCGAACCACCTCAACTCGTGGCTTTAGGGCTGTCTACTCCGAGTACGGCGACATTGAGAAGTGGACACCCAAGTTCCTGGAGCGCCTACACGCGACTGGCCCGCGCTTCATCGCCGACCTAAGGGAGAGGGAGCACAACATGGTCATCGACCGCGCCGAGAAGAAACGCTTGGTAGGACGAGTCGTGGCAGTTGGTGGACACATTATCGTTCCGCTGATCGATGACTACGAAGAGTGGGTGGGTTCCGGTCGACCAAAGACGCGAAAGCGTCTCCCCAAGCCGGTGACTGCCCTTCAACTGCTGGCGCGCGGTACGGCCGTCGAGCAACTGGTGCGGCGAGAAGACTACTTCCTTCTCAGACATGTCAACCCGTACATCTCACAGCTTGAGGATCACGATGGGAAACCAGTTTCCCTGGTGGCCAAGCGAGATGGTTACACGCCGCGGGCATTGACTAAGGTGCTGGTCGAGAAGATTGCGGACGTCCGCTTCTATCCGGGGCGCGTGATCGTCTACGACCCAAAGCTGAAACGGGCCGCGCGCGCTTTGCCGTTCGGATTTGAGAACTACGTTGAGATCCGTGACTTGCACGATCTCCTGTCGGCGCGGTTGCTGGGACCCGTTTAGGACTTGCGGTTGCGCCACCACCCCGAGCGGGGTGGTGGTTTCCCCGCCGCGAATGGGTTGGCGGCCATCACACGCACGTTGTTGTGTCCGACAAGCAGCCTTTCGATGCCAGCAGCCTGGCGTTGCGTGGGGCACACCCATAACTGACCGTCGAATCGCTCCTCGAACGCCGTAGCCTTCTCGAGTATTCGGTCGTTTGAGTACGAACCAACGCTGACCTCCACCGCCCACACCTCGTTACCGGTCTTGCGCACGGCGTCTGGAACATTACCGTCATTGCGGAACCAGTACCCGAAATCATCTGTGAATGGCGTCTCCCACTTGTCGCCCGGTACCCTCAGTGCCTGTCTCGCCTCCGCTGCAATCGCGAGGTGCCGTAGCTCCGCACCGGTCATAGACGCCTCCCGCTCGCCCAAGGTCACGAACTTGATGGTCTCCACTTTTCGGGAGTGCTTGGATTCGCCTACCATGCGCTCAACCGAATGGAAGCCTACGGGCAGTTCGCTTATGCGTAAACCGTGGTGACGCCACAACTGGCGATGCGTAATCGCACCATCCACCATCAAGTCGTAAAGCAGAGGGTCCGTAGCTCCCCAAGGGGCGGTCCGAACTCGTGTCATACGTGATGCTATCATGTAAGCATGTACCCAGATGATGAGATTACGAGAAATGGCGAAGTTGAGCAGCAAGACAACCAGCTAGATAGCGGGCCGTCGCCCTTAACGCAGAAGCAATGGCTAGCTGCCTCCGCCTCTCATGGGAGGCATGATGAACCTCCACCACTCTTCGCGATTGAAGACCATACAGGTATAACGGCGGCTCGGACGCTCGTCGAGGATGCCCCTGCAGAGGTCGAGGAGTTCTCTCCCGCCGAGCCTCTAATGGAAATACCCCCCGAGTACTCGCGGCCTCGAGAGCGTACTGATCCATTTCCCCCAACACCCATCGAGGACCACTCTCACTTTGAAATCCGCAAGATTCCAATCGACCGCCTCGTATCGTTTCCCGGCGAGCCGCGCAGGCACTTCGACCCCCAAGCTATCCGCTCTCTAGCCGAAAGCATCAAGAAGGACGGCCTCACGACTCCCCTTCAGGTCACCCCTTACGGCGACAAGTACGTCCTACTCGGAGGTAATCGCCGCTGGCGTGCCCTGCAACTACTCGGGATTAGCGAAGCTGAAGCTCGTGTAGTGACAGCCGGCTTTAACCGTGACCAACTCGATCTGCGAAACGCACGCCGGCTCGCGTTGATCGACAACCTTCAACGCGAGGACCTCACTCCCCTAGAAAGCACCATGGGCATCATCGACCACGTCCAGGATGAACTCGGGCTGGCGACACCCGACGAGGCCGCCGAGCTACTTCGGCAAGCCGCCAACGGTGCGACCCGCAGCACTCAAGCCACGCGCGCTGCGGCCATACTCCGTGAGTTCAACTTCCAGCCCGACAGCTTCCGGAGTAACCGGCTGCGCATCCTTAAGATGAAGGCCCACCTCCGAGAGGAGGTGCTCAACGACCGCCTCGCGTACACTACCGCCAGGGTCCTGAACAAAATCGAAGATGACGCCGAGCGACTGCAACTGACCGAGCACGTCATCACCGCCAAGCTGAGCCGCCGGGACCTCCGGGCGCTCCTGGCGCAGCGACAGCAGCCTGACGAACGCCGGGACGACGCCCGTCGTACGCGCGTGAACCGCGCCATGACCCGGCTAAACAAAACCTTCCAGAGGACCGAGGCGAAGTTGTCGACGGATCAGCTTGTTGACATCGAGGAGCGCATCGCTGACCTCCAGCGGCTGCTGAAGGGCAAGACCAAGCCCAAAGCCTGAGCCACGGAACGACCGAATACCGGTATCCAATCTGGGCCGCTCGAAGGAGCGGCCGCTTACTTGGGGCAAAGCGCCCGTCACGTCGACGGTAATTTGAGGCTCTCGTTACGTCCCAGCGCCATCTCACAGGCCCCACGGTAGGTGCGCGCGGCGTACCCGCGGCGCGTCTTGAGGCCCAAACCGGCCCGCTTCCCCAAGAACCCTCGGTTTGGTGCATTAATAGCGTCCCCGTGGGGAACAACATCGAATCTGATGGCGCGGCACCGCAATAGACGAAGCGAAAATGTGGCTTTGGTCTAACGATGCGCGTGCTACACGCGCAAACCGGCCCAAGAGGTGGCGCGACAGACCATAGAAAACAAGAAAAACGGGATCACAAAGCTGGTGTCGCGTCCGCTACGACCCGAGCCCGCCCGCGAAAAGCGCACGCTACTTTCATGGCTGTCCTCACACGAATTGGCCATATACAAGCGCGTAGAAAATGTGGCTAGTGTGAACGCGCAACGGGGAACTCTATGCCGAGGAGCATTCGACTGCCTGGTGTGCCTGAGCCCCGGTGCATGACGAGGGGAGGGGCGGTGTGCTTACTGACCCGTTACCGCGACGAGCTCGAGCTCGTCGCGGTCCTGGGTTGATGACGCAAGGACGAAGTAGTAGTTGGTTAACGCGTTGGAAGAAAGCACGCTGCGCGTGCAGGCCCGAAGCCAGAGTTGTCGAGATGCCCGTGGCGCTATCCGCATCACCGGACCTTGAGGTTGCTGCGGTTTTGTGCCTCTGGGTGTTAGTCGCAGTGTGCCGTGATTGGTCAGGTCCCAGTTCCCTAGGTAGCGATTCTCAAGCGCGCCGCGCGCGCATTCGGGAGAGCACCGTCATTCGACGAGGCCTAGAATCGCTAGGAGTCCATCATCATCTGCGGGCGTGGAACTAATCGACTCTCACGCATCGCAGTTGAGTTCGATCGGGACCACCTCGTGTCGTTTCAGCGTTGCGTGATTGAGTTCGGGTATTTGGCTCTGGCTTTGGTCACAGTGCGCTCTTTGTCACGACACCCACACTGCTTCATGGACCCTCATCAAGTTGATTCCAACGATCTTCCGCACTGTTGCCTTCGAGTGTCCTCGGTCCAGCAGTAGTTGCGTGAGCAAGGGATACTCTCTCATCGTGCTGATCCCTTGCACCTTCCGTACTCTCGGCTCCACCCCGAACCGGTTGTAGAACGGGCCGCTTATTTCATATAGGTCGGGCCGGAGTCGGGCAGACAACTCGGGTGCGTACGCGCCGGCCGTCGCAACGAGGTCCGAGCCGATGGCCACGTGATCCTCGCCGACTAGGCTAATCACGTACTCAATGGCAGCGCCGAACTGCTCCAGCGTCGGAAGCTCGGGGCCGCCGGCGTAATTGAAGGGGCTCGGGAGGGTGCAACCGACAACTCCGCCGGTGTCAGCTATGGCGCGGATGACGTCGTCAGTCAGGTTCCGGGGGTTGTCGTAAAGAGCGCGGGGGTTGGCATGCGAAGCGATTGCAGGCGCCGTCGCAAGCTTCAATGCTTCGAGCGCCGTACGCTCACCCGCGTGCGTCACGTCCATCACGATGCCAGCCTCCGGCATCGCCTTCACCAACTGCCTGCCGAAGCGACTGAGGCCAGCGTCGCTAGACTCCGCGCAGCCGTCTCCCACGAGGTTGCGGTCGTTGTACGTGAGTTGCATGTAACGCAGCCCGAGGCGCTGAAAAGTGTCGAGGCGCGCGAGTTGGTTGCCTATGAAGAGCGAGTCCTGTGCCCCGAGGATCACCGCCACCTGGGCGTTGGCTTTTGAGGAGCGGATGTCCTCCGGCCGTTCGGCGAGACGCAAGCGCGTCTCGCCTTCGACCAGCCGATGGTAGTGCTCGATGCGGCCGACAGCTTGTTCGAACATGTCGCCGGGCCACGGCGCCATGATGCTGAATGCGTCCACGCCGGAGGAGGCCACATCCTCGTCGTGGCGTTCGAGGAAGAAGCTCGCGGCGTCAACTACTAGCTCCTCCGCATGGAAGGTCTCACCAATTGGAGTTGCGACCCTGGTGTTCACTTCCACACCTGGGTGAACAGGCGGAGCATGTTCTGACCCAAGATGGCCTGAAGATCTTCCTCGCTGTAGCCGCGGGCCTTGAAACGGTCGACCAATTCCCCTACTTGGGCGTATGTGTTGAAGTCGGCCAGGGCTCGCATGGGGGAGGTGCTGTCACCGCACACGTGCTTTGCGTACTCGCCGCCGACGTCTGGATAGTCGGGTTCGCCCCAGGGGTCGTGGTCGTGCGGCGGGTATGTGCCGATGCTCATGTCGGTGCCGATTGCCACCGCACTGCTGTCGCCTACCAGTTGGACCACGTGATCAACATGGTCTATGAAGTCGTCCAGCGTCGGCCAAGTGGTCTGGCCGGGCTTTAGGACGAGTGGCCCGAAGGGTGCGAGTGCGATGACGCCTCCCCGGCTTGCACAGGCCACTATCTGTTCATCGTCGATGTTTCTAGGGTTGAGAGCTACGGCGTTCGGGTTTGAGTGGGTGAACACCACGGGATCGGAGCTCTCGTCGATGATCTGCAAGGTTGCGTTCTTGCCGATGTGGGTGCAATCGATAAGCATGCCCAGGCGGTTGCATTCGTTGACCGCCAACTGGCCGAAGCGGGTCAGGCCGCTATCTGTCCGGTCAAGGGTTCCGTCGGCCAGTGAGTTACTCGAGTTGTAAGCGAAGAGGATCATGCGTAACCCAAGCCGGTAGAACGCCTCGAGTCGGTGCAGCCTCTGGCCAATGAAGTCTCCGCCTTGGGCATGGAGGATGAACGCCAGCCGGCGGTCGCGCTTCGCGGTGCGGATATCCTCCGCCGTGGTAGCCACCAGCGTGTTTGGGTACTTGCGCGCCACCAAGTGCCAGTACATTAGGCCCTCGAGCGCGGCCGGGAGCTCGTCGTGCGGTCTGAATGCCGTAACGGCGAACGCCGTGGCGCCATGCCGGTGGGCATTGCCGTAGTCGGCGTCCGGCCATGCCTGCATGCATGCGTCCACGAACGTGTATGCGTGATCATGTTCAAGGATGGGGTGGAAGCCCTTGTTGCGTCTGAGTCCCTCGGGGTGGTCCATCTACATGCTTCCTTCCGCTTCTACCCAGCGCGTTCCGGGGTCGTGCTTCGGGATGACACCGAACGCCCAGTCGCCGGGCCTCACGGGGTACCAACGTGAAATCCACGCGAGGTAACCGTCGAAGGGCGCGCGCAACTCCTCCAGCACCTCGAAGGTGTAGGGGCTAATGACTTGGGCGAGGAGTTCGCCCTCGGTCACTTCCCGACCCAACTCTTCGCGTTCCCTTACTGGGTAGAGGATGCCGCCGAAGCGTGGGTTCACGCGCACCTTCGCAGCGAACTCTAGGTGCCGGCGGCGCGGCGGGTTCGCGCCTGGCAGCATCCCGAACTTGCGCATGACGTTGAGTATTCCCGTCACAGTGGTGTCGATCCAGGCCTGTTCACGGTCGTGATCGAAGCCTGAGCCGCCGAGTTCGCCGATGCAACTGGGGATTCCGAGGGTTGAGCCAGCGTAGCCGCACATCGAGCGTGCGCCGGGGAACTTAGCGACTATCTTCTCGGCGCAGATCATCTCGAAGTCGAAAGCTTCGGCCATGCGACGCGAAGTCTCCGTCACTTGCTGGTCAGGGAAGTCGCTGCCGTAGGCCACGTAACCGAACGAACTGCCCCAGATGCCCAAGTGGAAGTCGATGAGCGCAGAGGTGTGCGGCAGAATCTCGCGGGTCACGGTTTCGGCTATCTGGTCGGATGTCCAGGCCTGACCGCCGGGGAAGATGCGGTTCAGATCGGGGGAGTCGGAGTCGTCGGGCATACACCGGCTCAGCGCTCCGAGCGCCGGTGGGTTGACAACGGGCAGGCCGATCACGGCCCCACTCAGTTCCTGCGGGTCGATGGCCGCCACCGCGCGCCTGATCATCTCGATCGAGAGCCATTCGACGCCGTGTAGGGTCGATGTCAATGTCAGAGTCGGTCCCGGCTTGGCGCCGACTACGACATGAGCGTGAAGCGCTATCTCAGCATCGTTGAGGTCGCGGGTGACGGGAATTCGGCAACGGTGCTTGCCTGTAGCGTAAGTGTTACCGGCCAGCTGGAACGGGCCCTCTTGGATCTTCAACTCAGTCGATGCGCTCACCAGACCTCCTTGAAGATGCGCAGCCAGTTGCCACCCAGTACCTTGGCGATATCAGGCTGTTGGTAGCCGCGTTTCTCGAGTTCGTTGATGACGTCTGGCAGGTGAGAGTAGTCGTCGAATCCTTCGACGTAGCGGAGCTTCGAACGCGGGCTCACCTCTACGAAGCGCGCGTAATCGCCACCGACCAGTGATTTGCCTGGCAGGCCACGTATGAGGTCGCCGTCCGGGTAGGTGCCGTAGCTCATGTCGGTGCCTATCCCCACGTGGTCGATGCCCACCAACTCGACGATATAGTCGATGGCATCGATGTACTCGCTCAAGGTGGGGCGGCGGTCGGAGCCCAAGCGGTAGTTCAGCGGACCCCAGTTCGTGGGGGCCACCAGACCCCCGGTCCCTGCAGCCAGCCGAATCTGTTCGTCCGTCACATTTCGGACGTTGTCGACTAATGCCCGTGGGTTCGAGTGGGAGAAGACAACGGGATCCTCGCTGAGGGAGAGCACTTCGAGTGACGAGCGCTCACCGACGTGAGTCATGTCCATGACGATCCCCAGGTCGTTGCAGGCAGTGACCCATTCGCGTCCGAGGTTTGAGAGGCCCGCTCCTGCGGGTTCTAGCAGGCCGTCCGCTAGGGTCGACCGCGTGTTGTAGGCGGGAATCATCATGCGCAAGCCAAGACGGTGAAACATCGCCAGGCGCTGAAGGTTCGGTCCGAGGAAGTCACCGCCTTGCGAGTTGATGACGATGGCTGCTTGGCCGCTCGCCTTCGCCTCGGTTATGTCCTCTGCGCTCTCTGCGATTCTTATACCGGGGTAGTCGGCCGCTATTCGATGCCAGTTGGCGATGGCGTCTAGGGCATTCTCTGCGCCGTCGTTCGGTCGGAACGTTGTGATGCAGTAAGCGGTCGCACTGTACTCATGGAGCTGGGAGTAGTCAGTGTCCGGCCAGATCTGCACGCACGAGTCGACAAATAGGTACGGCGTCGAGCCTTTGGTGTGGTGCCCCTTGTCCAGTGGATGGATGGGCGCGTCGTCGAACGACTGTTTCATACCGTCTCCGTTGTCCGGGGCGTTGCGGCGGGGATGGGGAGGCGGCGATGCCGCCTCCCCATCTGTCTGGCGCCCGCTTGCGCTGCGGCGCTCTGTGTTCTCACTCTCGACCGAGGTTCGTGAAGTCTAGGAACTGGTCGCGCGACGGCGTCCAACCCGTGATGCCTGCGCGGTGGGCGTAGAGGTCGTTCATCACGAACATCGGAATCACGTGGGCGTCGTTGGCAAGGATCTCCGAGAGCTGGTTGTAGGTAGCTTGGCGCGCCTCGGCGTCCGTGGTGACGGCGGCTTCGAAGTAGAGCCGGTCGAACTCCTCGTTGCAGTAGTAGGCGTAACGGAAACCGCATGTGTAGGAGGCGTACGCGTCGTGGGCGTCTGGCGGGGTGAGGCTGCCCGAGTAGAAGAGGTCCTTGAGGCCCAACGTCACGAGGCGGTTGAGGAATTCGCCGGACTCGAGGACATTCTGGTTGACCGTGACGCCCGCTTCCTCGAGTTGGGACGCGAGCAGTTGGGAGATCTCGGAGTCCTGCGGGTAGCGGCCGTTCGTGTAATCGAAGTTGACGGTGACGCCGTTCGGGTAGCCGGCATCGGCGAGCATCTGGCGGGCCAGTTCTGGGTCGTACTTGGGGGTCTGGATGTTTGGGTTGAAGCCGAACGTTGACGAGTCGACGATCTGGTTAACGCGCCGACCGCGTCCGCCCAATACGAACTCGAGGATGGAGTCAGGGTCCACGGCGTGCAGTAGAGCGCGGCGGACTTCGACGTTGGCAAGGGGGCTGTTCGGGTCGAGCGTCGACATGGTGACCCGGTAGACGCGGCCGCCAGGCGCAGCGACGGTGACTAGGTTGGGGTTGTTCTCGAGGCGCTCGAAGGCGTCAAGGGGAACGTCGATCGTGAAGTCGATGTCGCCAGCTTCTAGCGCCGCCACGCGAGCCGCGGCCTCGGGAATCGGGCGGAAGATCAAACGCTGGAACGCCGGCGCGCCACCCCAGAAGTTCGGGTTCGCATCGAGCACTATGCGGTCGTCCTTGACCCATTCGTTGAACATGTAGGGACCGGTTCCGATTGGGTGGGCGGCGAAGCCTTCGAGAATCCCGACCTCCTGCGTGTACGCGGGCGGATACATGAACGAACCGAGCGCTAGGGCGTTCATCATTAGGAGTTCCGGCGTGGGCTCCTTAGCGATGACGTCGACCGTGTGATTGTCCACGACCTCGATGCGGTCAAGCAGCGCCACGAACGTCGCGTAGGGCGGCGCCACCATCATCTGATCGAGCGACCACTTGGCCGTCTCGGCATTGAACGCTTCTCCGTTGGTGAATGTGACGCCTTCGCGCAGCGTGAGGCGAATGGTGTCATCACCCACGTACTCCCAGTTGGTCGCGAGCATGGGGATGTACCCTTCACCCCCGTAGCCGAAGTTCAGAAGTCGCTCGACGACCTGATTGGAGATGTTCTTCTCCTGCTGCGCGGTGCTGGAGAAGGGCGAGAGGCTGCGGGGGTCGCCGCCCTGGGCGATGATGAAGGTGTCTTGCCTGCTTTGGGCGAAGGCGAAAGCGCCTACGGCAGCCAATAGCATGAGGCTCGGGAGTATGTGGCGAAGCTTCTTGAAGATCTGCATCTAGTTCGACCTCGTTCCCTATTGCTCTTTTGGGAATACGTCTCGTCAGGCGTCTGTGGCCCGGGGGGTGCCGCGTTGGGACGCGACTGCTGCATTGCTCTGGTGCGAGACTCTCAGTTCTGTACCTAGGTCGCTCCTCCTCTCGTGCGTTGGCGGTGATTCAGCGTGACTTCGGGTCGAGCACGTCGCGTAACCCGTCGCCGATGAAGTTGAAGGACATGACAGCCAGGACAATCGCGATACCCGGGATGGTCGATACCCACCACCCCTGATAGATGTAGTTGCGCCCATCCGCGATCATCGATCCCCAGCTCGGGGTAGGCGGTTGGACCCCCAGGCCGAGGAAGCTAATGGAGGACTCGACGAGTAGTACTCGCGCGAGCTCGAAGGTGCCGATCACGATGGTGGTGCTCGAGATGTTCGGAAGCACGTGGCGCCATATCGTGCCGAAGGAGCTGTTCCCGAGTGCTAGGCTCGCCGCCACGTACTCGCGCTCTTTGACCGCCAATGTCTCGGCGCGCACGAGTCGTGCGTACTGCGCCCAGCCGGACAGACCCAACAGAACGATCAGGATAGGGATGCTCGCTCCCAATAGCGCAACGAGAGCGATGATCACGAGCAATAGCGGAAAAGCGAGTTGTACATCGACGAGGCGCATGATTACCGAGTCGATTAGGCCGCCGAAGTAGCCAGCTATCACTCCTGCCGCTATCCCGAGCACGGCCGAGATCAGCACGGCTAGGGAGGCAATCGAGAGTGAGACGCGCGTCCCTACGACCACGCGGCTGAGGATGTCGCGTCCCAACTGGTCGGTACCCAGCGGCCTCTCCATCGTCCCGGCCGCCGTCCAAGCGGGCGGGGTCAACCGCATCTGTGGCGAGGTGCTACGCGGGTTCGCTGGCAGCCATGCTGTGGGCCAACACGCGAGGATCACGAATAGGACTGCGATGAACAAGCCGGTGACCGCTAGCTTGTCGCGGAAGAATACCCGCACCAACTTCCGCGCCATCAGGCGTCCCCGCCGACTCGGATGCGCGGATCAAGCAGTCGGTAAGAGAGATCCGTGATCAGGTTCACGACCACGAATATCAACGCTGCGATCATGATGATCACCTGCACTAATGGGAAGTCACGAGCGTAGATTGCCTGCACGGCTAAACGCCCCACCCCGGGCCAACTGAAGACCGTTTCGATGACGACGGCGCCTCCGAGCAGATTGCCAAGCTGCAACCCGATCAGTGTCACTACCCCGATTAGGGCGTTGCGTAACGAGTGCCTGATGATGACCGTCGCTCGGCGAAGGCCCTTTGCGCGGGCCGTGCGGACGTAATCGGAATGAAGCACTTCTAGCATCGAGCCGCGCACGAACCGTGCCGTGATGGCGGCGTAATACGTTCCGAGCGCAATCGCCGGCAGGATCAAGTGTTGGATGGTGCCACGGCCACCTGTGGGGAGCCACTTGAGTTGCGCCCCAAAGATGATGATTGCCACGATGCCGAGGAAGAAGCCGGGGATAGCTTGGCCAATTAACGCGGTGGCACGCGCCACCGTGTCGAGCCCGGTGTTGCGGAACACCGCTGCAAGAACGCCCATCGTCACGCCGAAGACGATGCTGACGAGGAGAGACGCGATGGTCAGTTCGACGGTCGCCGGGACCCTCTCCAGAAAGAGGTCGAGGGCTGGTTGCCGGTAGCGGGTTGAGTCGCCGAAATCCCCTCGCAGGGCGCCACCCAGAAAGTCGAGGTACTGCACGACCAGCGGTCTGTCGAGACCCAGGTCCTGTCGCAGTCGCACGAGCGCTTCCTCGGTGTAATCGGGCCCGAGGATAGCAATAGCGGGGTCGCCCGTGAGGTGCAGCATCAGGAAACTCGCGAGCGAGATGCCGAAAAGGACGATGACCAACTCGCCAATGCGCCGCGCCCAGAAAGACATCTACCGCGTCCTACCGGGACGGAGTATTTCGCCCAAATTCTGCATCGAGGGCGCGTCGATTCTGAAACCTATCAGGAGGCGCTTCTCTGCTGGCAGGCCGAGGGTGGCCACCACCTCGCTAGCGCCGAAGGTATGAATCACGAGATCGGCGTTAGCGGCGCGCGTGGCAAGCTCCGCTGCCCCGGCGTCCACCGTGAGCCTGTGGATGTTCTTGGCGCCAAGCCGGCTGTTGGACTGCACGACGTTCAACGCGATGTCGAAGTAACGTTCGGTGGTCACAATCAGCACGTTTAGGTGCGGGTCGAGTTCCAGCAGGCTCGCTACCGTCTCGTCCACGAGTTCAAGGGAGATCCCGAGGACACGATGCCTGCGTCCATACGGCTCTAGAAGCTTTGTGACGGTGCTGCGCGTGCTGACAAATGTGACTACGTAGTAGACGCGTTCAAGCACGGCTCGCGTCTCCGGGTCCAGCGCCGCAATGGCCTCGAAGGACAACGGGGTGGCGGAGACGCCCACGTGTCCTAAGTCTGCTTCGATGCTGCGTGCAAACTTCCCGGCACTTTCGAAGGATGGAGCGGCGAAAGCGATTTCGCACGGTCTCTCCGGCCCATGGGATAGGCCCATAACGTGACGTTGGAGATCCTCATCGTCTAGACCTAGCGAATGGATGCGGCGGCGCACTGCGGTGACTGCCTCCGAGGCCAATTCATTACGTAGGTGCCAATCCTCGTCTTGGTTGAAAACGTCAGGCCGGACGTAGGTGCCACTGCCTTTGATTGCGACAGCCAGGCCGGTGGACTGCAACTCGGAGTACGCCTGTGAGACGGTGTTAGAGGTGACGCCGAGGGCGCTGGCGAAGCTCCTGACGGACGGTAGAGAGTCTCCTGGCTTCAGCTGCCGGCTGTAGATGAGGTAGGTCAGCTGTTGCGCAATTTGGACGTAGTAAGGGATTGTTGAGTCAACCGACAGGTAGACGTCCGCTCCGCCAACTATTGTCTGGCGGACGGTGTCTAAGGAGGCCGAGCCCCCGCCCAAGTGTTTGACTGTAGTCATACACCTGGATGATAGAAGCCTCATTTCTCAAATGTCAATAGGCGATTGGCAAAAGGGAACCTTTGCTCGACTCCAGCTTCGAGCCGGATTTCGACTTCGCGCCGCGTTCGCTGAATGGAAAGCCAAGTAGGTCGGGCGGCAGACCACACGACTGTGTGCTGCCCATAGTTAGAACCAAATTAGGTGGGACCAGCCGTCCGGATTGAACTGAGCCGACCTACAAATCCCGACTGCTACGTCTTGTTCACCGTCCGCCGCGGCACGGTTTCCTACCACCGTTCGACGACCATCACAGGGCACGGCAATCCCTGACCGTTCCCGCAGTGAATGCCGGAGTACGAAACTCATTTGAAGCCGGGCGACCATATCTTTACCCGGACTCCCGCACCATCCTCTGAGAGACGCTCTTAGCAGCCCGCGTTACAAGTTCAATCCATTCCTCGCGTGAGGCCTGCTCCCGGTACGCTGGGGCTGAGATGCTGATTGAGGCCACGCTTTCACCGCGGGGCCCGATGATGGGCGCAGCCACACACCGAATGTCGGTCTCATGCTCGCTCTGATCGAGTGCGTAACCGCGCTCGGCGATTAGCCGAAGTTCATCTTTGAACTGCTCAGCCGAGGTGATGGTGCTGTCGGTATAGCGCTGGAACTCAATACGTTGGATTATCCGCTGTTGCTCGCCTGCCGACCGAAAGGCCAGCAGCGCCTTTCCTACACCCGTGCAGTACACCGGCGCCCGCAACCCGACGTCCGAGTACATGCGGACCTTCTGCGTGCTCTCCACCTTGCTCACGTATATGACCTCGGCGCCGTCTAGCACCGCAAGGTGAACGGTCTCGGCGGTCTCTTGACCCAGAGCCTCGAGTGAGGGGGCAGCGAAACGGCGGATCGCATGCGTGCCGTCGCTGTCGTAGGTGAGCGCCAGCAACCTGATGCCTAACTCGTAAGTCCTAGTCGGCTCGTCGTAGAACACGAGCCGCTCTTCCTGCAGGACGGCCAGTTGTCGATGTAACGAGCCTTTAGCCATACCTGTGCTCGCGAGGAGGTCAGTGAAGCGCAGCGGTCTTCGGCCAGATGCCAGCGCCTCTAGGACGATCATGGCCTTCTTGAGGGCCGGGTTAGTTGGTTTCGCGCTCACATCGCCTCCAGCTGGCGGTCGTTGTGCTGCTAAATGCAACGCGCCGCTTGACGTCCGGGGCCGCCACCGCCTTGACGCATCCGCCAAACCCATCTTATGCTAAATGCTGAACTCAAGTTCCGTAATATGGAACCGAAGGCGAGGCACCGATGTACCGACGGTTAGCAGCTCTTCTCGTCACAGCCGCCCTGCTCTCCACCGCGAGTGCGCAGGACGGAGCCATCAGGGTAGCCACCATCGGCGAGCCGCCCTCACTCGACTCCATGGCGACCACGGCCGACCTAACAGCGACAATCACTCAGCACATCTTCGAGACCCTATACGCGTTCGGTGACGCCTGGGAGGTCGTGCCGCTTATCGCAACCGAACTGCCCACGATCAGCGCCGGCGGCACCGTGATTGACATCCCGCTGCGTACGGGCTTGACCTTCCATGACGGCAGTTCGCTTGACTCAGCCGACGTGGTCGCCTCGCTACAGCGTTGGATGGAAATCTCTCCGCGCGGGCGTGCGGTCGCGGCGTCACTCGTATCGCTTGAGGCTATCGATGCGGCCAATGTGCGTATCACGCTCTCGCAGCCATTCTCGCCGCTGGTTTCCTACCTCGCCATCAACACTGCCGCGGCAATCATCATTCCCGAAGAGTTGGCGGCGTCGCGCGACCCCCTCACGCAGTACGTTGGTTCCGGCCCATTCGCATTCCTCGAATGGCAACCAGACCGTTACATCCGCCTGAAGCGCTTCGAGGGGTACGTCCCTCGCGATGAGGACCGCAACGGATACGGCGGGGCCCGGAACGCACTGGTGAACGAGATCCGATTCGTGCCGGTGCCGGACGCGAGCACCCGCATCGCTGGCCTCCTCGGCGGTGAGTACGACTTCGCCGACAACCTCAACACTGAAGCCTACGCGCAGCTCACCACCTCACCTAACGTCGAGCCGGACATCGTCAAGCCGTTCGCGTTCCCCATCATGATCCTCAACGTCGCAGAAGGCGCCCTGACCGATGTGCAAGCCAGGCGCGCAGCGCAGGCCGCCCTCGACCTCGAGGCGATGCTCATCGCTGGATACGGTGACCCTCAGTTCTTCGCCCTCGAGGGCAGCTACTACCCGCAAGGCAGCCAGTTCTATTCGGAAGCGGGCACGGAGTACTACAACGACTACGACCCCACAGCCGCCGCTCAACTGCTGAAGGATTCGAGCTACGCCGGAGCACCGTTCCGTATCCTCACGAGCCACCAGTACGAGTTCCTGTACCGAATGAGCGTGGTGGCGGCTCAGAACCTCGAAGAGGCGGGATTCACCGTCGACCTTCAAACCGTCGAATGGGCGACGCTGGTTGACCGCCGCGGCGACCCGGGCGCGTGGGAAGCCTACTTTACCTTCGGCTCGTTCATCCCGGAACCGTCGGCATACTCGTTCCTCGTCGGGCCCGGCTGGGGCCAGTGGCAGCCAGCCGACAAAGTCGCCATCCTAGGCGCCTACAACGCTACCTACGACCCGACGGAACGCGCGACCTACTGGAGCCAGCTACAAGAGCTGCTCTACACCGATGTCCCCGTAATCAAGATTGGTGACTCCTACAGCCTAACCGGCCGTTCCGCCGCGTTGAGCGGGTACCTGGCCAAGCCGTGGCCAGCGTTCTGGGACGTTACTGTCCAGTAAGTCAATCCACCTTCGGGGCGCGGCACGCCGCGCCCCGCTATCTTGCTCTGGTCGCACTTTCGGTGCGCCCCATCACGGTCGAGAGGTATAGGGTGTTCGGGTTCTTAGTGCGACGACTCGCGGGCATGCTACTCGTGATGTTGCTCGTGGGTGTCATCGTCTTCCTCATCACCAGAGCAGTACCCGGCGACCCGGTCGCTATCATGCTTGGTGAGGGAGCCACCCCCGAAGACATCGCGCGCTTGCGGCTCGTATACGGCCTCGACCAGCCGATGCCCGTCCAGTTCGTCCTGTGGTTACGGCAGCTATTCACCGGAGACTTAGGCACTTCCATCTTCTTCAGCGAGCCCGTTACGCGGCTCCTTGCTGCTCGAGCCGAGCCTACTGCCCTCTTGAGTCTTGTCGCGTTGACCATAGCTCTCCTCCTAGGCCTGCCTGCCGGACTCGTGTCCGCCATCCGCCCGGGCGGCGCCGTCGACCGTGTCGTGCTCACGCTCGCGATGATTGCAGCCGGCATTCCCAGCTTCTGGCTAGGTTTGGTTCTGATGCAATACCTGGCTGTGAAGGCTGGCTGGTTTCCTGTGGCAGGGTACGGCCCGCCGGAGGCAAGTGCGTGGCAACGCTTGCCCTACCTCGTGCTGCCTGGGCTCGCCTTGGCGCTACCAAACGCCGCCCTTCTGGCGAGGATGACAAGGAGCAGCATGCTCGATGTCGCCAGCCTTGACTACATCCGCACCGCAACCGCCAAGGGCCTCGCCCCGCGCGCCGTGTTCCTTAAGCACGCCTTCCGCAATGCGCTCATCACCGTGGTGACAGTGATTGGGGTAATCACGGCGGTGCTCCTTTCAGGGGTCGTTGTGGTGGAGACAGTGTTCAGTCTCCCTGGCCTCGGTCAGCTCGTCATGTCGGCGGTACTCCGCCGCGACTACCCTGTGATCCAAGGCGCCCTGATCGTCATCGCCGGAATCTACGTACTGGTGAACCTCATCATTGACGTCCTGTACGGGCTAATAGATCCGAGGATTTCGTATGCGAGCTGACGGCAATCCCCGCGGAAGGCATCGTGCGGCAACTCGCCCCGGCTCGACAGTGCGCGCGAAGGACCGATGAGCATGGTCACCGACACAGCTCAACCATCACGCCGCGAGCGCTACGCCAAAGAGCTCAAGAGGCTCACGCGCAACCGCTTGATGATGGCCTCCGTCGCCTTCTTGCTTCTCGTGTTCCTGGCCGCGGTCCTGGCCGAACCGCTCTCCCCTTACGATCCCTCGAAGCTCAACGTGCGCAACCGCCTGCAACCACCGGGGGCTGAGCACTTGCTGGGCACGGACGGGTTCGGCCGGGACGTGCTGAGCAGACTGCTCTTCGGGGCAAGGCTATCTCTCACGGCCGGCGGGCTGGTCGTTACGCTGTCGGTCATCTGTGGCGTCATGGCTGGGGTTGCGGCCGCCTACTTCAAGCGCGTCGACGGCCTCATCATGCGCGCCATCGACGCAATGATGGCCTTCCCCGAGATACTGCTCGCCATCGCCCTCATAGCGGCGTTGGGCGCGTCACTCGCTAACGTGGTGATCTCCCTGGCCATCGTCTACACGCCCCGCATCGCTCGGATCGTGCGGGCATCGGCGCTGGTCGTGGCGGAGCAGCAGTTCGTCGAGGCGGCTTCTGGCCTGGGCGCTGGCGCGCCGCGCATCATCTTCCGGCATCTGCTTCCTAACCTGCTCTCACCCATCATCGTCCAAGGCACGTTCATCTTCGCTTACGCGATCTTGGCGGAATCATCCCTCTCTTTCCTAGGTGTGGGGGTGCCGCCAGAACTCGCCACGTGGGGGAACATGATCAACGAGGGACGCCCCTTCTTCACGCAAGCTGACTGGCTGATGCTCGTACCCGGCATCGCCATCGTGCTAACGGTCCTCGCACTTCAGGCCGTCGGCGACGGGGTCCGTGACCTCCTAGACCCTCGCCTCAGGAGCATCCGTTGATACCCGCCTACCTAGAGCTTGCCCACATGACGCGAGAAGAACTGAAGGCGCGCGCAGGCGACGCCGTCCTCGTCCTACCGACTGCCGCCACCGAACAGCACGGCCCACACCTTCCGATGGGCACCGACGCGATGATCGGGGAGGCCGTAGCCCGCGCGGCGCTCGGGCACCTCGACAATAACTATGTGCTTGCCCCAGTTCTGCCTTTCGGGAGCTCACACCATCACCTGATCTACGGAGCCCTGTCGCTCTCGACAGCGACCTACCTGGCGGGCATATCCGACCTCCTCGCTTCGGCACTGGACTCTGGATTCAGGCGCGTATACGTCCTGAACTCCCATGGAGGGAACGTCGAGTGCGTCCGCCTCGCCGCCCGCGACACGGCCCTAGACCGCCCCAGTGTGATCGGCAGCTGCTCGTACTGGGACGTCAGCCGCCCAGCCATTGAGGCCGCCGGCCTCGGGCACACCGGACCGGTACCCGGGCACGCCGGGCAGTTCGAGACGAGTCTCATGCTCCACCTCGCACCTGGGCTCGTGAAGCTTGACCGAGTGGCAAGCGGTGACCACCGCACCCCGATGGAAGGGCTAGTGAGAACCCCAGGCAGCAGCATCCAGGCGCATGGTGACTGGCAGCGGACTGGCGGGTTCACAGACGCACCCGAGTACCCGAGTCCCGAACTCGGTCGCGCACTACTACAACTAATTGGCGAGCGCGTAGCGCAAACCCTCACCGAATTCGACGCGCTCTCGCGAGCCAGCATTGCGGAGGCAATATGAGCATCGAACGTATCGACGTCTATCAAGTCGGAGTGCCATTCAGGTCCGTCGTCTCCTGGGCCTCCGGCGTAAGGTCTGGCACCACGCGCCTCGTCATAAAGGTCACCGCTTCGGATGGCGCCGTCGGATATGGCGAGACGTTCTACCTCCCGTTCGTCGATGCTGCGCTTAGACAGCAGGTCGTCCCGGTCGTGCTGGGCGAGGACGAGGCAGACATCGAGCGCATCCACCGCAAGATCCTCGGGGCTGGCTTCTACCACCACCGCCGCGCCGTCAACTACGCCTCGACCGGTGTGGAGATGGCGCTGTACGACCTTCTAGGTAAGCGAGCAGGCCTGCCGCTATACAAGCTCCTCGGTGGCAAATACCGAGACCGCATCGAATCGATCGCGTTCATTCCCACACAAGACCCAGACCAACTCGTCAAAGAAGGCCTAGCCGCGGTCAACGACGGCTTCAGAACCATAAAGATCAAGGTCGGCACCCACCCAGACCTAGATGGCGAACTCGTTAGGCGCCTTCGTGAGGCCGTCGGGCCCGAAGTGCAGATCCGCGCCGACCTCAATCAAGCCCTTACAGTCGGCTCGGCCAAGCGCCTTCTACGACGCCTAGAACCGTACGACCTCCAGTACCTGGAACAGCCCCTGCTGCTGACCGAACTCGACGCTACTCACGACCTACGGTTGATCACCACCGTGCCCATCGCCCTTGACGAGAGCGCGTACTCCATGGAGGACGTGCTCGAGATTGTGCGCAGGCGCGCAGCAGACGTCATCCTCGTCGACCCTCACCAGGCCGGCGGCATACTGCCCTGCAAAAAGGCCTCCGCAATCGCCGAAGCTGCAGCGATTCCCGTCGGCCTCCACAGTGGCGGCGAGTTGGGCCTCTCGATGGCCGCGATGCTCCACTTGGCTGCCTCAACGCCGAACATGCTGTACGCCATCGATAACCAGTACCTTCACAACTCCGACGACATCATCACGTGTCCCCTAACCGTGGAGGGCGGCTCGTTCAGTGTGCCCGAAGCGCCCGGCCTAGGCGTCGAAGTCGACGAAGCCAAGCTCGAACAGTACGCGACGACAGAGTTCTACTCACCCTACGGGCGCGCTGACGACCCGAAGTGGTTCGCGCCGAAGCCTGCGTACTAATGGCCACCGGACTCGCACGCCGACAAGAGAACGGATCTTAGGGGAAGCCAAATGACGCCTGAGCATCGCCTGGAGAAGCTAGGAATCGAACTACCGGCAGCAGCAACTCCCGTCGGTCTCTACCAGCCAGTAGTGGTCTCCCGCGGGGTGGCCTACTTATCTGGTCAGGGCCCGACCGTTAACGGGCGACCCGCCTTTTACGGCCAGGTAGGCGGTGAGCTCACCTTGGACGACGCAACTCAAGCCGCGCGCCTCTGTGCGCTGAACGCTCTTGCAGTGCTGCGCGCCGAGCTCGGCAGCCTTAACCGCGTGAGGCGCATCGTCAAAGTGTTGGGTTTCATCGCCAGCGCACCAGGTTTCCACCAGCAGCCGATTGTCCTCAACGGCGCCTCAACCCTGTTGAACGACATCTTTCCAACCGGCCACGCGCGAAGCGCCATCGGCACGAACCTACTACCGTTCAACATCCCAGTTGAGGTCGAACTCGTGGCAGAACTTGAGGGTGACGTGGCGCCACAATGACCCGTACCGACATACTGGCCAGCATCGAAGCTAGTGCGCTGGTGGCCATCGTCCGGGGTAACTTCCAGCCCGAGCAAGTCCTAGAAATCGGCCACGCCCTGGTCCGAGGCGGCATCTCGGCCATCGAAGTCACGCTCAACTCCGACCGCGCCCTCGAGGCTATCTCGCTGCTCGAGCAGAACCTCGGCGACAACGTCCTCATCGGGGCAGGCACCGTGGTTGCTCCCGACCAAGTCGACGAGGCCGTGGCGGCCGGGGCGCGCTACCTGATTGCGCCAGGGCTCGACAGCGCCTGCGTCGAGCGGGCCAGGCGCCGCGGCGTACCGTTCATCCCCGGTGTGTTCACTGCAACCGAGATCGGCCTCGCGCTCGCGCACGAGTGCCGGCTTCTTAAGCTCTTCCCTGCTTCGGAAGTGCGCCCGCAGTACCTTGCGGCCATGCGCGGGCCATTCCCGCAGGCGCGCTTCATGGTCACCGGCGGAATCGGACTAGCCGAGATAGCGAAGTATCACCTTGCGGGCGCCACCGCATTTGGCATGGGTTCCAATCTCGTGAAGCACGGGAGGCCGCCGGAGGAGATCGAGGTTATAGCTGGCCAGCTCGTTAGAGAGTTGGCTCGCGTGCGGGCCGCCGCCGTGGGGCTTACCTCGTGAGCGCGACCCCGACTTTCGACGTCACCAGCATCGGGGAGAGCATGCTCCGCCTATCCGTCCCGCGCGGGGAGCGGCTACCGGGAGCGCAGCAGTTCCAATCTCACGTTGGGGGCGCCGAATCTAACGTTCTAGCGGCATTGTCAGGCTTGGGCAGACGAACAGCTTGGCACAGTCAACTGCCGGACAACGCGCTAGGCCTGGCCGCACTCAGGCAAATCCGGGCTGCTGGCGTAGACACCGCGTCGGTAACTTTGGAGCAAACCGGCGGTCGCATGGGCCTCTACTTCTATGAACCGCCAACCGGCCCATTGCTTGGCGAGGTGATATACGACCGGGCGGGCTCATCCTTCTCTCGCATCGATTCCACCTTCGTCAACTGGAACCGACTGCTGGATACTCGCGTCCTTCACCTAACCGGAATCACTCCAGCCCTCGGGCCACGCTGCCGCGAACTGACTGTCCGGGCAATCGACATGGCCAACGATGCAGGGGTTCTAGTCTCACTTGACGTCAATTACCGCCGCAGGCTGTGGTCAGCAAGCGAGGCCGCCGAGGTGCTGGTGCCACTCTTCTCCAAAGTCAGCCTGCTGATTTGCGGCGTGGAAGATGCGCGTGCGCTTCTGGGCGCCAACGGCGACCCGATCACGATCTTGAGGCGGCTAGGTGAGGCGGCCGACGGACGCGACGTCGTACTCACGCGCGGCGCACAAGGAGCGATTGCTCTGGTTGGCGGTAAGAGGCTGACCGTCCCGGCCGTCGAGGTAGAGCCGCTCGATGAGCTGGGCGGCGGCGACGCGTTCGCCGCTGGACTCCTGGATGGGTGGCTTGAAGGAAGCCTCGAAGTAGGGCTGAGGCAAGGCGCCATGCTCGCGGCGGCGAAGCTAACTCAACGCGGGGACATGGTGACACTATCTCGCAAGGAGCTAACTGAGCGCTTGAGCGCCCGAACAACCGGCCGCATTCTGCGCTAGAGGTGTGGCATCAATGCAGGGCAACTTGTGCGGGCTTTAGTTGAAAGGTTCTCCTTCCGCACGCCAACCACGCGCGACCGTAGGCGCCGCCGGTCTGGACGTCTGGTTGTCCTCAGCTAAAAAGGCTGCCAACTCGGGCTAATTGCCACCCAGCAACGAACGTAAGAAGTCGATGGCCCTGGGGTACCATCCGCATGTAGTCCGCGGTGGCGACACGTCTAGCTTTGACCTCAACAAGTATTGCAACGAGAGCTACCTCAACTAGGGCGAGCCCTACACACGCCTTGCGCACCCTCAAGACGCCGCTTGAACTCAGGCCCCTACACGACGAGAGCGACGCTCACGTCAGGGGCGACGTGCGATCGGGCGTACTCGCCTACCCACTCACCCGCATCAATGACGACCGCCTGGAACTAGCTGGCCTCGATATCGGCGCGCAGGCCGCCCCCACCGAACTCACCTGTATCCAACGCATCCCCCTGCAAGACGCTGGGCTCACCTTCACCAAGACCACCACTCCCGATACCCAGCACCGGCAGCTACTCAGCGCCATCGGCGCCTCCGTACCACCCCAACACGCCATGTTGTGGCAAATATCGATAAGAGGCCGCCCGTTGCAGACGCGAACTATGTGCAAAACTGTTCAACTTGGGCCAGGACGACCAGGCCCTGAAGAATGACGACCCAATACCGGGGCAGAACCACCCGTGATTATCGGGCTAAACGACGTTCTTCAGGACCAAAAAGATTACGATTACTTACGCAACCGCCGTGATCACCCAGTCATGGAGCGCCTTGCGTATTGGCATAAGCCTGTTGTCCGCTCGTGACGGATGCACGCGGTTTGTCAGCAGCGCGATTACGACCTTGTTGCCTGGATCGATTAACAGTGACGTGCCAGTGAAACCTGTGTGTCCGTACGCGCTGCTTGTGGCTAGGTTACCCATGTAGCCGCCGGGCGTGTTCAGAAGCCAACCCCATCCACGGTTTTCACCTTCCAGATGCCCCGTTCTGTTCTGAATGGTGGCCTTCAAAACCGCACGCGGCATCGACGGTAGTGAATGTTGGGCAACAGCTAAGCCGAAGCTCGCTAGGTCAAGTGATGTGCCGAATAGACCAGCGTGACCCGTGACGCCACCGAGAAAACCAGCGATCTCGTCATGGACCTCGCCCCTAAGCATTCTGCCTCTCCATGGGCACGTCTCAGTCGCCGAGTAGGCCAACGGGTCAGGAACCCGATCCAGGGGGCGATAACTGACACTGTCAAGGCCTAATGGGCCAAGAATCCGCTCGTGCAAAACTTGGTCCAGTGGTTCGCCGCACAGCCTCTCGGCGGCTATGCCCAACAAGAAGTATCCGATGGAGGTGTAGGCGACTCTAGTGCCGGGCTGAAACAGAAGGTCGACCGTGCGAAGGTCCTCAAGCAGGCGCCCGACTCGTTCTTCATAAACGGTGGCATCGAGCCGCCGAAGCACTGGCTCATCCCGCATGACGAAGGCCGCCTCGGCCTCGACTACTCGTGAGAAACGCCTCGGCTGGCCCGTAGTGTGCGCGAGAAGTTGAGCGAAGGACAGTCCGCCATGAACACTGTCGCCGAGTTCTGGGACTACCTGGCTCAACTCCGTTCCGATATCGAAGCCCTTCTCGCTCGCAGCCGACATCATGGCAAGTGCCACGAACGGCTTGGTAACCGAGGCGTAGTCAAACAGGGTACTACCAACGACAGGAACGCTACTTGAGTTGTCGGTGTAGCCGAATGAGTCGTTTACCTCCAACTGGCCGTGACGGAACACGGTCAGTTGAGCGCCCGTGAACGCTCCAGTGCTAATAGCCTCTGCAAGCAACTCTTGATAGGTCACAGCTACGTCCTAACTATTGTCATCAAACGGTGCTCTGTCTGGTCAACAGGCCGCAACTGGCGAGATGGACCAGAGCCACACGCCTGTGTCCTGGAACACGAAGATCAATTAGCACGCGAGTCCAACGCTTCTCCGAGCCAGTCGCCGAAGATGTTGATTGACAGCACGATGATACTGATCGCGAGGCCAGGGAATAGCGCCGGCCACCAGGCGATGAAGATCTGTTGCTGCGCTTCGCTCAGCATTCCGCCCCAGCTTGCTACGTCCGGCGGCACGCCAAGACCCAGGAAGCTCAATCCGGCCTCCTGAAGCATGAACCTGGCCGCTTGGAGAGTGGCAAGAATAACGATCGAGGTAGTCACGTTCGGGAGAATATGCCTGAACGCAATTCTTGCCTCGGAGCAGCCAAGGGCCCTCGCTGCCTCTGAAAAGTCTCGCTCGCGTAGGGATAGTACTTCAGCCCTCACTACTCGTGCATAATCAACCCAGCCCGAAACGGCCAGTACGATCACCAAGTTCACGATGCTCGGCCCAATGGCTGCGACTATCGCGATAGCAAGCATGATGCTCGGGAAAGAAAGCTGCACGTCCGTGAGACGCATGATCAGGTTGTCTACAGACGTGAAGAACCCAGACAACAGGCCCAATACGCCGCCGACAACCGCCGCGAGCAGCACCGCGACCAGGCTGACCGTAATAGAAATACGGCCGCCATGCAAAGTTCGGCTCAATACGTCCCGGCCTTGATGATCCGTGCCGAACGGGTGTTCCATTGATGGCGGCAACAAGCGGACTCGAAGGTCCCTAGTGTTCGGCCCAGGTATAGGCAAAACAGGCGCGACGACAGATAAGAGACCCACGACCACCAGGACCACCATGCTTAGAAAGGCCGGTTTGTTCCTCCACACCTTTGTCAAATGCCGTAATCGACCGTTACCCGCTCTGCGCCGAGGTGGCGCATCGACCACGATCACCGAGTGCTCCACGATGTTATCGACCATCGCACATCACTGATACCGAATCCTTGGGTCTAGTACGGAGTAAAGCAAATCGATGAGAAAATTTATTACGAGGAACACTATCGCAGTAAAAAACACCGCAGCCTGAACCACAGGGTAATCACGGTTTAGAACTGCCTGTATCATAAGCCTGCCCAAACCCGGCCATGCGAATACTGTCTCAGTGATTACCGAGCCGCCGAGCAGCACTCCAACTTGAATGCCGAGCAGCGTCAGTACTGGCAAGAAGGCGTTGCGCATGCCATGTCGAATCACCATGATCCTTCGCGTAACGCCTTTGGCTGTCGCCGTACGAATGTAATCCTGGCGCAAGACTTCTGACAAGTTTGCCCGCAAGAGCCGCGTCAGTGCTGCCGCCGAATATAAGCCCAGCGTTATCGAAGGCAAAATCAGGCTACGCCAGCCACTGAAACCGTAGGTTGGAACAAGACTCAGCCTTACGGCGAATACGTAGATCATCATGATTGCGAGAAAGAAGCCCGGCACCGCTTGCCCAACTAGTGCAAGCACAGTTGCGACCCTATCCCACACCGAATCCTTCTTGACGGCCGCTAGTACACCTAGCGGGATCGCTACCAATAGCGTGACCAAGAGTGCTCCGCCTGTAAGGATCGCCGTTGCTGGCACTCGCTCCAACACCACGCTCATGGCTGGTGAGCGATAGCGGAACGATTCGCCGAAGTCGCCGGCGACTATCCCTCGCAGGAAGTCTAGGTACTGGCTTATTAGGGGCCGATCGAAGCCCATGATGTGACGGAATCTCTCAACGTCCTCGGGCGTCGCCTCTAGTGGCAACATCAAGGAGGTCGGGTCTCCGGAAAGGTGGAGGATCATGAACACCATGACCGTAATGCCGGCCAAGCTCACGACCCCCCACCAAGCCCGTCGTGCCACGTAGTGGATCAAGCGGTGAACCTAGGGGGCACTACGCTCACCCGCCGCGGGCTTCGGAGTGGCTGAACGTCCTACCATCTGACGCCTTAGTCCGCGACATCCACGCCGGACATGTTTAGGATCTGGTTGTTCGGGACTTGCCAGATTACGCGCTTGTTCACGCCGAACACTTCATCCGCCTGCGCGAGGTAAACCCACGGCGCCTGCTCATGCAGGATTCCAAGCGCCTGCTGAATCAACGAGCGCCGCGTTTCCACGTCAACTTCAGACTTCAGGTCGGTGATGATTCCATCGAGCTCGGGGCTGCTGTACTTGGTGCGTGGGTTGCCCGTAAGGAAGAAGGTGTCGATGAGTACAGTCGGCTCACCCTGCCAGAGCGTGTAACCAAGGTCCCAAAGAGGTGGGAGCTCTCCCTTGCCGTACTTGTCGCTGTACTCTGCTGCTGGCAAGCGGCTAAGGTTCGATCGTATGCCAACCTGCTCCAGCATGCCGGTTACGGCCACTGCGATGTCTTCGTAAATCCCGGGGCGCGTCGCAAAGTCAATCGTAAACCCGTCGGAGTAGCCAGCCTCTGCAAGCAGTTCTCGCGCACGCTCCGGGTCGTACGCGTAGGGCTCGAGCGACGGATCGTAACCAAAGTTGGCGCTGGCTACTGGGGCAGCGATGCGCTTGCCCTTACCGCCGAAGAGTTCAGAGATGAGAAGTTCGGTATCTACGGCGTAGCTGATAGCTTGTCGAACACGCACGTCGGCCGTTGGCCCAGTCGGGTAGGCAGTCGACAGGTAGAAGATGCGGAGCCCTTCCGCGCTATCGACGCGCGTTGCCGGGTTGGCTTCAACGGTTGAGATGAAATCCGCAGGGAGGGTGGCTGCGATATCTACCTCGCCAGCCAGCAGGGCCGCCATGCGGCCAGCATCGCTTGGGATGCCAACGAACGTTACGCGGTCGAGGGCAGGTGCTCCTCGCCAATAGTCTTCATTCCGCTCAAGAGTGAGGTGATCATCTTTAACCCACTCGACGAACTTGAAGGGGCCCGTTCCGACGGGATGGCTAGCGAAGTAGGACGCGCCGTTGGTTTCAATATAATCCGCCGGCACGATGGCCCCACCAAAGAGGGTCAGCTTCGCCGGGACAATCGGATCGACGACATTGGTGTGAATGTCAACGGTGTGTGCGTCAACTACCTCGACGCTTTCAAAGGTACGGAACTCTTGAATTGGGGACTTGGTCTCTGGGTTCATGACGCGCTCGATGCTGTACTTCACAGTCTCCGGAGTCAGCGGTTCTCCGTTGTGGAAGAGCACCCCTTCTCGGAGCGTGAACCTCCACGTAGTGCCATCAATGTTCTCCCACGAGGTGGCAAGGTTCGGTTGAATTTCGCCAGAAGCATCTCGTGTAAGGAGCGTGTCGTAGATGTTGATCAGGACGGCCATGTCGGGCATGTCGCCAGTCAGGTGGACGTCAAGTGTGCTTAGGTTTGCGGCCTGTGCAACTACGACGCTCTTCTGGGCTAGGGCCGTCGAGAAGAACAGGATTGACATGGCCATTAACGCAAACCATAGTTTTGAGGGCCCTCGGGTCATTCTTTGACGTGCGGTCGTAATCGTCATTCCACAACCTTTCGTTACGCTCAAGAAGTAATGTGTCGAGTGCCGATATTCATAAGGTCGCACCAATTCGTGGAATAGCAAGTTCTTGGCCAGCCCAACGTTCGGAGCTTGTTTTAGCGCCCGCGACCACCTCCTCCAAACTCAGAAGAATCCTTTGAGAGATAGCGTCCATGTCGAGATCGACGGACGCGTCGACGTCGTAAACGTCCGGCATCGCGGAGTACGTCTTGGCTGAGCCGGCGACTTTCAAGACGGGCAAGACGGGGGGAGAGTAGAGGCTCGGACGTGTCGAGCCGTGGATCAGTACATGAGTTCCCGCGGTGATGAGGCCAGCACCCACGAAGAGGTCCTCCCGCGGCGAGTCCATCAACCACACCCCAGGACCCGTTGGGATCTCGCCATACTCAAGTACACCTCGCAATCCCCGTGTGCCTAGACGCTGAAGGGGGCCGCTCGTCGAGCCATCTGTGTTGTGCTTCGGAGGCGACGTATGACTGAGTGCGTAAGCAGCGCCAAGGTCTTCGAGCTGTGTGGCGCGCTCGTCCGCTATTGAGAGCCAACGCTCTCGTTGCTGGGGGTCGTCAAACATATCGGCTACAAACTGCGGCTCCGCGATGAAGGGCCACGTTTCGGCGATAATGATCGTCGCGTTCAATCCCGCTAGGAAATCTACTAGTGCCCCGAACGCCTGGCTAATCTTGGAGTTTGTCTCCGGTAGGTCATCGGATACTCGAAACGCTACCGTAAGGTCCGACCACGTTCCGGGCACCATTTGTGTGTTTGTCATCGAAGCAGTTAGGGACCGGGCTTCTTCAACTCCGCTATCTACGGCGCTCGACGTGCCGCCGGACCCTTGGATCGTGAGATGGTTTAGGCGCTTCTGGCGCACGGCAGAGACTATGGTCTCGGGAGGCTGTTGTTCACATCCAAGCCCGACGAGGAGGGCTGCTCCTACGTTCGGGCTAGACGCAATGCCAACCAACAGGTCGACTGTCCTTCGCCTGTCTTGGCCGAGTTGCAGGCACCCGGCGTCATGGGCAATTACCTCGGCTTGTAAGCTCTGCGCAATCTTGGTAGCCACAACGTTCGAGCAAACGACGGTTGAGACTACGGCAAGATGATTGCGAATACCACGCGCACCATTTGGACGCTCAAATAGGTTGAATGAGGCCGACGATGCGATCACGATTACAGCACCGTCCCCGACCTTGGTAGGGCGTACTCGGTGTGGCCCCACCGCTCGGCCTTCGTAAGCGCGCCATTGGCGATTGCCACCCAGTGATTGAAGATCTCCCGGCCGACCTGCTCAAGGGACCTCTCACCCGTAATGACTGTGCCTGCATTGATGTCCATGTTGTGAGACATTCGCGTGTAATTCTCGGGATTCCCCATGATTTTCTGGACTGGCGTCAGTGGTGCGCCTAACGGGCTCCCGCGTCCGGTCGTGAATGCCTCAATCTGGGCCCCCCCGGATACTGGTCCCGCGACCGAGTAGACATCAAGTCCTGGAGTATCCATGATCACGACGCCTTTTGTTCGAATTTCTTCACCGAATGCGATAACCGCCTGAATGGGCCTAGAGCCACACTTCTTTATGGTCCCCAAGCTCTTCTCGGCAAGGGTCGTCAGTCCACCTTCGATGTTGCCGGGGCTGGGGTTTCCTTGGGCAAGGCTCATTCCCAAGGCCAACGCGTCTCGTTCCACCTTGTCGACGATCTCGTAAATGCGCCGAGCAACCTCGGGGTTCACAGCTCTTCCGGCGAGTATGAACTCTGCCCCGTAGATTCCACTTGTTTCGGTTAGAACGGCGGTTCCACCGTAGTCGACAAGAATGTCGCATGCCGCACCAAGCGCCGGATTACAGGACAAACCAGACATCGAGTCCGATCCGCCGCACTTTAGTCCCACGTGGAGTTCGCTCACGGGGGTAGACACGCGGACATCGCCGCCTAAGCGAGCCGTGAAGTCACGGACAGCTTCAATCGCGCTATCAACTGCACCGCGCGCACCGCCACCGTTGGCTAGCGAAACCACTTTGAAGGGCTTGCCGTTGACCCCGTCTGCAATTCCTGAGCACGTAAAGTCATCGAGGCCCACCAAGACCACAGCACCCGCGTTTGGATGGTTGGCCATGCCGCGAAGGGAACGCAACACCAACTCAGCATCGGGTCCGGCCAGGTAGTCATCGTGATCGTGAGTGACGGGTTGCGCCCCTGTCTCCGCGGCTACCTTCCTCACTATGGCGTTTACCGACGCCTCGCAGGCGATGACCGCCACATGGTTCCGCACCCCGACGCGACCATCCGGCCTAGGGAAGCCGTTGAAGGTCGTCATTCGTTACCTCCGATGTTCGCCCTAATATCCGGGGAGGGTTGGTGGCGGCCATCCATACGCACCTCGTCGACAATGTCTCGCACGTTGTGCACGTGAACGTGAGCGCCAGGCGGAATCGCCTCGGTAGCAATACCCACGTGCGCACCGTATTTCACGACATAGGCGCCCTTCGCGATCGCGGCAGTAGCAAACTTATGACCAAAAGCAATGTCTCCCACAAGCTGGATGAGAGCGCCGTTTACAGGGACGGTCATTCCCGCCTGAAGCGCTTGTAACGCTACGGCCACGTTGTCATCGTCATTGATTTTCAAGACGCGAATCGATCCAGACTGGTCCATCAACTGACCTCCAACGGCAATGGTTCCGCCACTGCGACATGGCCCAGATGTTGGGATACTTCTGATGCTGCGCTCTTGATGACCGCCCGTAGGGTCGCCCAATGGTCTGGAGTTGCGCGATGGATTGGTACGGAGAAACTAATCGCGGCGACGATCTTGCCGTCGCCTCCACGTACTGGGGCCGCTACGCAGCACAACCCTTCGGACACTTCTTGCCAATCCTCCGCAGCGCCTTGCGTCCGTACTTTGCCTAGTGCAGCCAGTAGCTCCTCGATTGTCCCTATGGTGCGCCCCGTCAGAGGCCGCATCTCTACACCATCGAGGCGCGAACGCACTTCCGACTCATCCATTTCTGCCAGTAGGCACTTACCGAGCGCGGTGGCGTAAGTGGGCAGGCGTTGCCCGACGTCCGACACGAGGCGGATGGGGTGATTACACTCTTGCTTCGCGACGTAGACAACGTCAGATCCGTCAAGTACTGCCATCTGCATTGTCTCTTGCACATCGTCAACAATTCGGCGGCTTAGGGCGTCGAACGCCCTAACCGGATTCTGCTGCAGCATTTGCTGTCGGACGAGGCCATAAATCTTCGGCGCCAGAGCGTACTCCACGCCCCCGCCGTCGGATACGAGATAGCCCGCATCCTCCATTGTCTTCAAGATGGGGAACAGACTGGACTTAGAACAATCCAAGTCGCGACTTAGCGCCGCCAGGGACACCGGTCGATCAGATCGCGCCAGGAGTTCAATGACCGCTAACGTGCGCCACGTCGTCCGATTGTGATACCTAGATTCGGCAGCCATGGCCGTCGCTCACCTCAATCATTCGTCTTTGCGAATGCATGTTCGTCTATTGGCCACAAGTGTAGTCACCCCCTTCCCCACTGTCAAGGTCGGCGTCAGAGTAAGCCGCCAGTAGATTGGGGTCTGGAGAGCGTAGCCTGCCATTGATGCAACTCTCCAAAGCGGAAGGCGGAGACGCCAGCACGCGACTCTTGACAGCTCGGTCCGAATCCCTAAACGTCATCGCCTCTTACTTGAGGCAAGTTGCACTCGGATTTTGGCCTCGTCACGCCATGGTCAGAAGACTGCTATCATCTGCACCTACGTATACGTGTACGTGTCCCCAAACGCACAATCGTGGCGCCCGGGTTACCACGTCTACAACTCACGGACTCACCGCAGGTACGACAATCGTGTACTCGGTGGCGTGATTTGAAAGGGGAAATAAGGAGTGGGAGAGTCCTTGGAGCAGGTCGCTCACAGCCTGCATGATCGCTTGTTCGTGGCAAATGTCCACGGCGATTACGGAATCGAGTTCGCTCTCGAGCGCGAGGAACATCAAGCGCGCGCCATCGTCAAGAACCGCTATCTGCCCTTGCTTCGAGATGGTGGCGTGAACTTTGAGTTCTACACGGTCGGTGGGGACCACAGGATTTTCACCCAGGACGACGACCTGACCCGAGGCACGTTCCGTTCGATAGACCACGCACTCCAAGAGCTCGAGGTCGAGTCCGACGAAAGCGTCATTGTTCGCCGTTTTGCCGATATTGAGGACGCTCGTAGAGCGGGCAAGTTCGCGTTTCTGCTAACCATCGAGGGCGCCGCCCCACTCCAGAACGATCTCAGCATCCTCCGCAACTATTACCGTCTTGGACTCCGGTCGGTAATTCTCACTTGGTTTAAGAGCAACCCTTCTGCGGACGGCGTCGCCGAAGAGCGAAACGGTGGACTAACCAACTTTGGCCAAGAACTCGTGCGCGAGATGAACCGCCTTGGGATGCTCATCGATATCTGCCAATGCGCGCCGCAGACCGTGGAAGATGTCTTGGAAGCTTCCACTCATCCGGTAATCTCCTCTCATTCGAATGCTGCCGGCCTATACGATCACCCACGTAACTTGACCGACTCCCAGCTCAAGAAACTAGCAGCTGGCGGCGGCGTAATCGGCGTAACGTCCTTCCCAGCGCATGTTGGCCGTGGCAAGGTGAGCATTGAAGATTTCCTTGATCACATCGATTACATCACCAACCTTATCGGCGACGACCATTTGGCCATCGGCCTCAACATCGTCGTTCACAAGGCCTCGCGTGCTCAGAACTTCTATCGAAATTCGGACATCGAGTACTCTGACTTGTGGCTGCCAGGCCTAGAAGATGTCGATAAGATGGGGGCAATAACGCTCGGTCTCCTCAAACGAGGCTATGGCGAAGATCGCATCGCCAAGATCCTGGGTGGCAACATTTCTCGGGTTTTGAGCCAGGTCCTACCAGCTCAGAGCGATGCACCAATGGAAGCAGCGGGGGCCTAAGCTAATGTACTTACGGAAGCACGAGACTGCCGATGGCCCCCGTTGGTCATTCGAGGACCGGTTCCTACCAAGTAATTGGCGGCTTCAAGACCTTTTGCAAGTGAAGAGGAAAGATGCCTTGTCCTACCTCTCGGCCGTAGTTAGCGACACGGCTGCTTCGGGTCCCGTGCTTGCACCAATTGACGATGGTCAAGAGTTGTGGGCGAGCGGTGTCACGTACGTAAGAAGCCGCGAAGCACGGCGGGCCGAATCGCACGGCTCAGACTTTTACGATTACGTCTATTCAGCGGAGAGGCCAGAGCTCTTCTTAAAGGCCGTTGGCTGGCGCGTGGCGGGTAGCGGCGCAGAGTTGTCGGTCCGAGGTGACAGCGACTGGAATGTACCCGAGCCGGAACTGGCGTTGGTCATCAACCGCCATCTCGAGATTGTGGGCTTCACGATTGGGAATGACGTGTCATCTCGATCGATTGAGGGTGAAAACCCGCTATATCTACCCCAAGCTAAAGTGTTCGATGGGGCCGCAGCGCTTGGCCCGGCCATCCTTGTCGCCACTGATGAGCCCGCAACGCCAACTGAGTTCACCATAGAAATGTCCGTTGAGCACGAAGGCGTGCCCGTCTTCCAGGGCAGCACCAGCACACGTGACATGAAGAGGACCTTTGATGAGCTTGTGCGTTGGCTTGGCGCGCACCTGACTTTTCCTCATGGCGTAATCCTGATGACGGGCACAGGCATCGTTCCAGACGATGCCTTTTCGTTAGGCGAAGGCGACGTTGTACGAATTGCCGCTACCAACTTAGGCGTCTTGGAGAATGCCGTTCGCTCAAAGGCGCTCTCCGCCACTTGATAGAGCATAGGGACCACCCCGCGGCTCCACCCCACCGCGTACCTCGCCCCACGGTGGAGCCTGGTCCAGAAGGTCGCGGGCTTCGCCCTGGGCAAAACTGAAGCCTCGGACACTTCGACTAGTCAACACGTCCTAGTAGTCGCGAAATCTGCCGCGAGGCCCGTAACACGCCTTTGATGTGCGCCTCGCGCGCGTCTTTCGTCAGCCTGAACTGCGGCCCGGCCACGGTAATCGAAGCTACGACAGCCCCAGTTTCATTGCGAATTGGTGCCGCAACCGAGAACGCGTCATCATCAAGATCCGATTCAGCTACGTGGTAGCCATTCTTAACTATGTCGGCCAACACTTCCCTGAGAGCATCGGGCTCAGTCAGGGTCGCATCGGTGTGCCGTTCCAAAACCCCAGAAAGTACTTGCTCCCGTACTTCCTCGGGCGCAAATGCCAGCATCACCTTGCTTCCGCCGCCGGCGTGGAGCGGGCCGCGTCTGCCTACCTCGGCGTATAGCCTTAACGGCCTCGGACCCTCCACGATTCCTACGACCAAGCTGTTCAGGCCCTCCCGCACCACCAAGTGGCTCGTTTCGCGGGAAACGTCTGTCAAAGCACGCATGATTGGCTCGGCAATCCGGACAAGGTCCGTCTGATGTTTGGCGCGCTCGCCGAGGAATAACACACGGTAGCCAAGCGAATACTCCGAGGTGTCTGGGTCTTTGACAACATAGCCTTGCGCCTCAAGCGTATAGAGCAGTCTGAAGGTTAGGCTCTTAGTTTTGCCTGCCAGCTCCGAGAGTCGGGTCACTCCAACGTGTGGGTTCTCCGCAACCACTTCTAGGAGAGAGAGTGCGTTCTCAACGGCAGTTATGCTGTACGACATTCATCCCCTCTTTCATGGCATGTACCGAGTTCATAAGTTGCCGTGCACATACCGTCCACCTATGCACACGATAATGAAAACTCCCTGGTTGACTTGAAAGCGGGCCGTGGGTAAAGTTCACCATGTCCAATGCGGTTGCTGCGCCACGGCTCTACTTATATCATAATCCTGAAACGCGGTTTCGTGTGATGAAACGCGGGGGGTCATGAGGGTTCTGTACCTTGTCCCGGCCCCCATGTCAAAGGGCCCCATGGGCGCCAAGGAGATGCTCCGCCGCCAAGCCCTCCTCAACTCCTGGGCTTTCCCGGGAACCGAGATTACGGTTGCTGATACTGAAGATGGACCGTTCTCGATTGAGTCGGCCTACGAAGAGATGCTTTCGATACCCGGCGCACTGAAGGGCATCCAACGGGCGGAGGCCGATGGTTACGACGCAGTAATCATCGGATGCTTCGGCGATCCAGGCTTAGAAGCCGCCCGTGAAATCGTTAGCATCCCGGTCATCGGACCGGGTGAGGCCTCGCTTCTCCTCGCAGCCGGACTTGGCCACCGCTTCTCCGTCGTCACTATCCTCGACAACGTCGTGGCGTCGCAGGAACTTCAGGCCTACAAGGCCGGCGTGAAGGACAAGCTCGCCTCGGTGGTCCCGACCAACATCCCGGTACTCGAGCTCATGGCCGACCCTGCAGCTAGTCTAGGCCGCGTTGTTGAGTTGGGCCAGCACGCCATCACCAACCACCGTGCCGACACGCTGGTGCTTGGCTGCATGACCATGTCGTTCCTAGACGTGGCCGATGAAGTGGCGCGTACTCTACGGGTTCCCGTCATTAACGCCGCGAAAGCCGCCCTCAAAGCTGCCGAAGCACAGGTGGCTATGGGGCTAAGCCATAGCAAGAAGGCCTTCCCGTTTCCGCCTAAGCAAGAGCCCGTATCCCCGATTGGATCGGCATAACGACCGTGGTCTCGGTAACGCACCCCGAAGCGCCCGACCGGTTCGAGGCTGACGCCCTTAGTGCGCTCTTTGATGTGCCGCTGGCGGACCTAACAGGGAAAGTCAATGTCGCTGACATAGACGCGGCCTTAGCGGCGGCTCGATTTGCGCCTTCAGCAGCCAACCTGCAACCGTGGACGTTCATTCGAGTAACCCAGAGCGAGACCGTCCGGCTGATCGCTGAGAACTCCCTCAATTCACTTGGACTGCCAATGCCCAACCACCGGAACGAGGCTATGGCCCAGGTCGCACACCTAGTTCTCGTGTGCTCCAACGTGCTGCGGGCCAAGTGCCGGTTTGGTGAGCGTGGCTTGGGGTTTTACGCCGTGCAAGACATCGCGGTCGCAGCCCACACGGTGCGCCTTGCGGCGCTAGCGAGGGGTATTTCCAGCCACTGGGTCCGCGAGCTTGACTTTGAGGCATTGAATCTTGAACTCGGCCTAGCGCCTCGCTTCGGACTACAAGCAGTCCTGGCGTTCGGTAAGGCCAATACGAAGCGCCTTGAACGCCCTCCTCAGCTAGATGCCAAGTACTTCGTGCGAGTGGAGGGCGATGCTCGTGCGGTCGGCGCACTGACCGCGAGGTTGCCGTCATGAGCTTGCCAGCACTCGAAGCCATCAAGCTCAGGCGCACCGTGCGCAGCTTCAAACCAGACCCGGTCCCCTCCGACCTGTTCCAGCAGGTGCTTCAAGCGGGGCTGCACGCTCCCACCAGCGGTAACTTGCAACCGTGGGAGTTCTTCAGGGTCGTAACACCCACGGTGCGCGAGCAACTGGTGGCCAGCACCTTCGGAGGCTACTCACAGTCCGCACCGTCGCAAGCGTGGCTACTCGAAGCCCCCGAGATTATCGCGGCTTGCTGTGACACGGTGCGCACAATGGCGCGATACGGCGAGGATGGCCAGCGCTACGCACGACTAGATGTTGCCGCGGCCATACAGAACATGCTAATCGCAGCCACGTCGCTGGGTTTGGGCGCCGCCTGGATTGGCGGCTATCGAGAGCCCGAGGTCCGTGCCGCACTTGACCTCGATCCCGACCTCGACATAGTTGGCCTCGTGGCGTTCGGTTACGCACGAGAGAGTCTGGCCGCGCCCTACCGCATGCCTCTTAGCGACGTCCTGAGGGAGATTTAAGGTCCTTGACCACCTTCATCATCAGGCGTCTCATTGCCCTCATCCCAGTGCTGTTAGGCGTCTCCACGGTGGTGTTCTTTATTCTGCACCTCACTCCCGGCGATCCCGCGCAGATGATGCTCGGTGATTTCGCCAGCCGGGAGGCGGTGGAGAAACTGCGCGAAGAGATGGGCCTCAATAAGCCGCTCTACGTGCAATACGGCTTGTTTGTGGCCGACATCGCGCGTGGCAATCTTGGTCGCTCCATCACCCAGCGCCAACCTGTCATCAAGCTCATTGGGCAGAAGCTGCAAGCCACGGCCGAGCTTGCAACCACCGCGATAATCATCGCCTTGATTCTAGGCATCTCGGCGGGCATCATTGCGGCCGTCCGCCGCAACGGGTTTGTCGATTATCTCGTTACGCTCGTCTCTCTGATAGGCGTTTCTGCACCGGTCTTCTATCTGGGCTTGCTACTTATCCTGTTCTTCTCGCTGCAGTTGGGCATCTTCCCGGTGTCCGGTCGGGGCGGGCCGCTGCTGCCTGCAATTGGAGAGTTGTTCACTGGTAACGCCCAACCCGTCATCCGGTCGCTGCGTCACCTCTTCCTGCCAGCGCTAACGCTGGGGCTCTCCTTCGCGGCGCTGCTGGCGCGCATGACGCGCGCCACCATGCTCGAAGTCTTACAACAAGACTTCATCCGAACGGCCCGCGCCAAGGGTCTGAGTATTCGATTCGTAACCGTGAAGCACGCACTCAAGAACGCTGGCATACCGCTCCTCACGATCATCGGGTTGCAGCTCTCGGCGCTGCTCGGCGGTTCCGTCCTTACCGAGACGGTCTTTGCGTGGCCGGGATTGGGTCGTCTGGCGGTCGACGCCATCTTCGCTAGGGACTTCCCACTCGTACAGGGCACCGTTCTCACTGTGGCCGTGATCTTCGTGCTCATGAACCTGATCATCGACGGGCTTTACGGCCTCATTGACCCACGGGTTACCTACTCATGAGGCGCCCTTGATGCCCAAGATGATCAAGCGTTTCCTGCGCAACCCCAGCGCCATGGTGGGCATTGCGATAAGCGTGTTCGTGCTCTTGGTGGCCTTGTTGGCACCTGTACTTGTGCTTGAGGACCCTACCCAGATCGACTTCGGGAAGCTGAGCCAAAAACTCGAGAAGCCCGGAGTAACGACCATCCTTGGTCGCGATAACTTTGGCCGCGATCTCTACTCCCGCATCGTCATGGGTGCCCGGGTGAGTCTGCTGGTAGGCACTTCGGCCGTAGCGCTCGGCATGATTGTGGGTAGTCTCTTCGGGCTACTAGCAGGTTTCTTTGGCGGTTGGTTCGACGAGGTCATAATGCGCGTTACCGATATCCTCTACGCGTTCCCGGCCATCTTGTTGGCGTTGGCGTTGGTGGCGGCGCTGGGTCCAAGCCTCTCCAACTTGGTGTTTGCCATCTCATTCGTCTCCATCCCCGGTTTTGCTCGTGTGATGCGCAGTTCAGCGGTCACCGTGCGCGGCTCCGAGATGGTGGAGGCTGCTCGGTCCAGTGGGGTGCGCACCCTGCGGATCATCTTCAAATACGTGTTGCCCAACGCAGTTACCCCCACGATCGTGTACGCCGCAATTTCACTAGCAAGCGCCCTGCTCACCGAGGCGGGTTTGTCGTTTCTCGGCCTCGGCGTTCAGCCGCCAACGCCCTCATGGGGCGGCATTCTCGCGGAAGGCCGGGAGTTCCTCCGCACCGCTCCTTACATGACCAATTTCGCAGGTCTGGCAATCCTCATTACTGTCGTGGGCTTCAACCTCTTGGGTGACGGTGTGCGCGACGTACTCGATCCACGCAACGCCTCATGAACAACAGAACTGGAGAAGCATTATGAACAAGCTACTGATAAATGGCGTGAAGCTGCCGGTAGACGTACAGGGATCAGGTAACGAACGGCTCTTCATCGGCCATCACGGTGCACCGGGCCTCTCGAGTCACGCTGAACCTAAGAACGCGTTCGGCAAGCTAGCAGAAAAGTTGAAGGTAGTCACATTTGACGCGCGCGGTAGCGGCGATTCAGATTACGTAGGCCCTTACACGCACGCACAATGGGTGGCCGACGTTGACGCCATCCGGGCGCACTTCGGTGCCGAGCGCTTCGTGATGGGTGGCGGTTCGTACGGCGGCTTCCTCACGCTCGAGTACGCGCTGGCTCACCCGAATCGAGTGGAGGCCTTGGTGCTCCGCGACACCGCTGCCCGCAGCTACGACGCCGAGGCCAAGCGCAACGCACTGGCCCGCGCCACGGAGTTCCCTTGGCTTACGCCCGCCCTGGTCGAACGCGCCTTGGGCGGAGAGTTCCGCGACAACGACGAGTTCCGAGAGATGTACGGGGCCATCTTGCCCTTGTACGACGTGAACTACGACCCGGCAAAGGGCGCAGAGAAGCTAGACCGCATTAAGTTCAACTACAAGGCCGACAACTACGCCTTCTCACACAACCTCCCCAACTACGACGTCCGGGACCGGCTGCAGGAGATAACTGTGCCCGTTCTCATAACCGTTGGTCGTCATGACTGGATAACCCCGGTTGAGGCGAGCGAGGAGATGCATGCCCTCCTACCCAACAGTGAGCTGGCCATCTTCGAGAACTCCGGCCATTCGCCGCAAGTAGAGGAGCACGACGCGTGGTTTGCAACCGTGCGGGACTTCCTTGATCGTCACGGGCTGCTCTAAGCCTACGTAGAAGGAGAGTGCAGATGAAACTTCGAATTAACGGCGCCAGCCTGTTTGTGAATGATCAAGGCCATGGGCCTGGAACTCCGATCATCGGCCATCACGGTGCGCCCGGAATGTCGAGCCACGCGGAACCTAGCAAGGCGCTGGCAGGACTCGCTAGCGAGCACCGCATTATCACTTTCGACGCGCGCGGCAGCGGCCGATCCGAGCTGAAGGGCCCGTTTACGCACGCGCAGTGGGTTGCTGACGTTGAAGCCATTCGCGCCCACTTCGGCATCGATAAGTTCATCATGCAGGGCGGCTCCTACGGCGGGTTCGTCACGCTCGAGTACGCGCTCGAACACCAGGATCGACTTAGTCATGTGATTCTGCGTGACACCGCTGCTTCTTACACCTTCAACGAAGTGGCAAAACGTAACGCGCTTAGCCGCGCCGGCGAACTGCCCGCCATCACCCATGAGGTGCTCGACAAGCTCTTTGATGGCAAGTACGAGAGCGACCAGGACTTCTCTGACGTACACCTGATTATCGCCCCGCTCTACAACGTCGATTTCGACCCCGAAGAAGCCAAGCGCGCAAACACTCAAATGATGTTCCACCACGAAACACACAACTACGCCTTCACTCACAACCTGCCCAAGTACGACGTTCGCGAACGACTCCACGAACTGAGCATCCCCGTCCTCATCACAGTTGGTCGTTACGACTGGATTACCCCCGTAGCGGCCAGCGAAGAACTCCACGCGCTGTTACCGAACAGCGAACTCGTCATCTTCGAAAACTCGGGGCACTCGCCTCAGGTCGAAGAAAACGATAGGTGGATTGCAACCATCAGGGACTTCCTGGCTAGGCACTCATGAAGCGCCTCGGTCCAGTTAATCCATACTACCGGCCCGCAACCGCCAGCCCAGCTGGCACCAAGTCCTCGAAGGAGAGTACAAAAAGGATGAAGAGACTAGTTACCCTGCTGGTAGTTGCCCTGATAGGCAGCTTAGGCTTCGCCCAACAAGACGGCGGCGTACTCCGTGTTGCCACCGTTAGTGAACCCACCAGCCTCGACCCAATCACTACCAACAACATCCCTTCCCGCCTGGTGTTCATGCAGATTCACGACTCGCTTGTGAGCTACGACGAGAACCTCAATGTCGTGCCGGAACTCGCCGAGAGCTGGGACGTGAGCGACGCCGGGACTGAGTACACCTTCCACCTGCGCAGCGGCATTACCTTCCAGAACGGTGACCCGTTTACCGCCGCCGACGTGAAGTACACGTTTGAGCAGGCTCTCAACTCCGAACTGCAGGGCCAGTGGCTAGGCATACTCTCAGGCATTACCGGCGTGGACGTCGTAGACGACCTGACCGTCGTCGTGCACGTGGCCGCCGCCGATGCGTCGTTCATCGACCAGATCGTCTACTTGGGCATCCCCAATAGCAAGGTGCACCAGGCGATTGGCGCCGACGCCTACGCCATCAACCCCGTTGGTACCGGCCCCTTCGCGTTTGTGTCTTGGGAACGTAACGGCGACCTCACGCTAAAGCGCAACGAAACGTACTGGCTGACCCGCCCACACCTCGACGGCGTTGTCTTCCGTGCCATCCCCGAGCGCAGCGTCGCCGCTGTGGAACTCGAGTCGGGCGGCGTGGACGTTGCCATGTCGTTGAGCGCCTCTGACCTCCTTCGCTTGCGCGAGAACAGCAAGTTCGTCGTCGACGCGCGACCGACCCTCAGCTACTACTACTTGGCGATCAACAACAAGCAGGGCCCCCTCGCCGACCGGCGCGTCCGCAAGGCACTCGCTATGGCCATCCCCATGGATCAGTTCGTTGACACCATCTTCCAGGGCGTTGGAGCCATCCGCGCTTACAGCTCGTTTGCGCCGGGCAGCCTCGCGTACAGCGAGCAGCTCGTGGCCGATTACCCCGCGTTCGACCCCGAAGGCGCCCGTGCACTTCTGGCCGAGGCCGGCTACCCCAACGGCTTCGAAACCACCATCTACACGCCCACAGATAGCAACCGCCGTCAACTAGGCGAACTCATCCAGGCAGCCTTCTCGCAGGTCGGCATAACCGCCGAAGTTCGGTCGGTTGAGTTCGGTACGCTGCTGCCCCTCACCTATAACGGTGAAGCGCCTATGTGGATCCTCGGCTGGACTAACGGCGTTGACCCGAACAACTACCTCTACGACATGTTCCACAGCGACCCGGCCGCGTGGGCCGACAACGAAGTGACGTTCAATAGCGTCCGTTACGAGAACGCCCAGGTCGACGAATGGTTGGAAGATGCGCGCACGCTCAACAACATGGAAGACCGCTTGGTCATCTACCGTGAAGCCGCGCGCGTCATTTTCCTGGACGATACGGCACACGTGCCCGCCTATCACCAGACCAGCACGTTGGCTTACCGCACGAATGTGCAGGGAGCCTTCGCCGACCCGAACTCGGGCATCGAGCTGGTTAGCACCTACAACAACGTCTGGATTGACAACTAAGCAAGGTACGTCTTCTCGGGCGGCGCGAAGGTTCGCGCCGCCCACCTTTCGCCCTACGGCGGTTCAATTGGAGGATTGATGGCTGAGAAATTACGCATCAACGGGATTGACCTAGTGGTCGACGTGCAAGGCGAGGCGAACGAACGACTTTTCATCGGCCACCACGGCGCGCCGGGCCTCTCCTCTCACGCCGAACCCAAGCGCGCCTTCGGCAAGCTGGCCAATACGCTCAAGGTAGTAACCTTTGACGCTCGTGGTAGCGGCGACTCGGATTATGTGGGCCCTTACACGCATGAACAGTGGGTAGCAGACGTCGACTCGCTCCGCGAGCATTTCGGCGCGGAACGCTTCGTGATGGGCGGCGGTTCCTACGGCGGCTTCATGTCTCTGGAGTACGCGTTGGCGCACCCAGACCGCGTGCTGGCCCTCGTGTTGCGCGACACGGCGGCCCGCAGCTATGGAGACACCGCTACGCGAAACGCCAAGGCTCGCGCAGCTGAGTTCCCAGGCATCACGGACGAGGTGCTGGATCGTATTTTCACAGGAACCGTCATTGATAACGACGACTACCGGCGCAGTTTTGCGGCCATCGCGCCGCTCTATAACGTCAACCACGACCCAATTGCCACCGCTGAACGCATCGCCAACACCAAGTTCAACTACTTGAGCAACAACTTCGCGTTCTCTCAGAACCTACCGAACTACGACCTGCGTGAGCGGCTGGCCGAAATCAAAGTGCCGGTGCTCATTACGGTAGGCCGACATGACTGGATTACGCCGGTCGAGGCAAGCGAAGAGCTTCATGCCCTGCTCCCAAATAGCGAGTTGGTGGTCTTCGAGAACTCGGGTCACTCGCCTCAAATTGAAGAACACGATGCTTGGTTCGCTACGGTGCAGAGCTTTCTGGACCGCAACGGGCTGCTCTAGACCGCATGCCTTCTGGACGGCGGCCCCTAAACGCAGCTGCCAAAATTGAGAGGATCACTTAATGAACGAAACTGAGAAGCAGGTTCTGGAGCAGATCTCACTCGACCATCCGTGGTCGCTTGTCGAGGAATTCTCCACCATGGTGCGCGAGCACCCTACTGACGTTAACAGGGCCGCAGACGTAATCGCCTCGCGACTCGAGGGGCTCGGGGTGCCCGTTGAGGTGCACGACGCTCGCCTGTTCCTGAGCCTGCCAAAGCCATCATCTGTAAATGCGGGCGGCCGGGAGTTCCGCGCAAAGGCGCCGTCCATGAGCGCAATCGCCGAGGCTGGCGTGCGTGGCGAACTGACCTACGTGCCAGTGCGGGTTGGAACCGGCATCGACGATATTTTCGACACCGTCTCCGATAAGGACCTGGCGCAGAAGGACGTGCGTGGCAAGATCGTCCTAACGGACGGCTTTGCCGGGCCCGCCAACGTAGCTCAGTTCGAGGCGGCCGGTGCCGCTGCCGTAATTGCCATCAACGCGGGCGTCGACATCCATTGGGGCACCTGCACCACGGTGTGGGGCGTCCCCGACCTGCATGATCTGCCGCGCAAACCGAAGATCCCAGCTGTGGCTGTTAACCGCCCCGACGGCGAGGCGCTCATTGAGATGGCAAACCGTGGTGAAGAAGGCGTGGTCTTCGCGAACCTCGAGGAGGGCTGGTACGACTCGAAGGTGCCTGTCGTCGAGATTCCTGGAAACGAAGAGCCCGAAAAGTTCGTGCTGTTGCACGGCCACTACGACTCGTGGGACGTAGGCGTAGGCGACAACGCTACCGGCGACGCCACCATGCTCGAAGTGGCCCGCGTCCTCTGGAACAATCGCCACCTATTGCGGCGCTCGGTGCGTATTGCCTGGTGGCCCGGCCACTCTACTGGGCGTTACGCCGGTAGTACCTGGTTCGCCGACCAGTTCGCCATTGACCTAGACGAGAACTGCGTAGCGCAAATCAATTGTGATTCGCCAGGGTGCCGTTGGGCCACCGAGTACAAGGACGTCTCGTTGACTGCCGAGACCACCACATTCGCAGCTAGTGTCATCAACGATGCGGTTGGCCAGACGATGGTGGCTGAGCGCGCAGCACAAGCAGGCGATTACTCGTTCAACAACATCGGCATCAGCGGTTACTTCATGCTTCTCTCGACCATGCCTGACGCGCTCCGCGCCGAGAAGGACTATTACGCAGTGGGCGGTTGCGGCGGCAATATCGCCTGGCATACCGAGAACGACACCCTTGAAGTGGCCGATAAAGACATTCTCCTTAAAGACATGCGCATTTACACCCTCGCCGTACTGCGTAACGCCAACGTGAGCATCTTGCCGTTTGACTGGCGCATCACCGCCGAGGAGTTCAGAGAAACATTATCGGTCTACCAAGACGCTGCTGGGGAGAATTTCAGCCTCGGCGCAGCCTTTGAGGCAACCGCCGACTTACAGCGCGCGCTAAATGAGTTCTACGCCGCGGTCGAGACTGGGCAAGCTGACGAAGCGCGCGCCAATCACGTGATCCAACGGTTGGCTCGGCTGCTCATCCCCATTAACTTCACGCGCGAACCACGTTTCTGGCACGATCCCGCCCTCACGCTGCCGAAACTGCCCGACTTGGCGACGGCCACCACGCTTGACGAGTACGGTGAGGAATCTCTAGGGTTCGCGAAGACCCACCTGACACGTGGTCAGAACCGGTACGTTGCAACGATACGGGAAGCGACTCGGTTAGTAAGGGGCGTATAGAGTCGATTGGCACGGGCGGCGGGCTCAGGGTAACCCCGCCGCCCGCTTCCCCTCCTTGGTTTCCCTGCCTGATCGCAGTGCCGTGGCAAGAGACGTTAAGTTTCAGGAGTCCTTGTCGCCTTATCGGGAGATTCAAGCGGCCTAGCATCAAACTGGCGTTCGTCCCTCGCCGATGTGGAGATTGCTACATTTGAATGTGTCCTCTGGTTCAACTACCAGCGTCTGCCGCAACTAATCGGGGACATGCCGTAAGCCGAGTATGAGCAGATGTACCTTCTGCAGCGGGATTAGACGGCCGCTTGGCTCAAGCCATCTAGCCTACGGAGTAGTCCGGGCGGTCCACCTCTTTCAACCCACTGCCTGATGCTAATAGCAGCGCTCTCGACATAATCGCTGAAGCCCTTGCGGGCGTCCCACACGCTGTCGTACAGGCTCCGACAATGAGGGTGACACCTGCGAGCGCGAGTATCAGCGCTTTCCTCGCGAAGCTGGTCGGCTCGCCGGCGGTCGATCCCGGGGGATGCCGCTGGCGAGCCAGGGAACGTGCGGAGCTTCAGTCCGCGTTGGGGATGAAGCTGTACTTGATGACGCCGGCGTCGTTGTAGATGATTGGGGATCCGACCACGAAGGTGGAGGGCGCGATGTCGGCTTGCGTGCCAGTGGCGACCGTAATGAGATCGTAGGTGAGACCGCGGTCGATGCTAGTCGCGAGTTGGATGGTGCCTGGTGTCATCTCGCTTAGGTTGATGATGTGGATGGCATTCGCTCCGTCGATGGCGGCGCTAGCGCCTTGAGGCGTCACTGTCCCTGGGTTCGGTACGGATGACCACTCATCGGTGTCGATGTTCCAGAGGCTGGCTTGCGGTTCCATCATGCCGCCGGCGATAACGATCTCTCCGAGTTGGCTGATTGAGTAGTCGGAGTAGAAGACGCCGTACGTGGGGTCCACGGCCTGTGCTGCCGAGAAGGTGGCGCCGGCATCGTGGCTGACGGAGTAGTAGATGGTGGGGTCGTCGCCGATGGCATAGACGTCACCGTTACGGGGATCTACGAGGACGTCGAAGAAGGCGAGGGAGCCGAACGGTAAGGCGACTTGAGTGAAGGAGGCACCATAGTCTTCTGATCTTAGAAGTACGTACCCCTCCCATGACCCAACCATCACGTACACGTTGGCCTCGTGAACCGCGAGACCGAGCTGTGGTTCAAGCATTCCGGGTACTCCGGTGGAGAGGTCCGTGGTCAGCCAAGTGTCGCCGCCATCGTGACTCTGCGCCATGACTAGACCAACGGTGCTGGTGTATGCGATGTAGACGTGATCCGAGCCGCTAGTGGCAATGGACACTTCGCTGCTGCTCGCGCTACCGATGAGGACGCTGGCTTCGAAGGCGGCACCTGCGGTGAGCGAGCGGCTGTACCTGACGTCGCCCGCACCGTCTACCCAAGCCACATGGACGCTTAGGTCGCGGCCGACGGCAATGTTGCGTGAGGTGTTGGAGGTGCCGATAGAGGCGCCCGCCATGTCGCTGACCACCACGCCATTCACGGTGGGCATGCCCGCGAGTACAGTGATGACGCCCGTCCCGCTCCCAAGCGCGGATTCGGCCTTGATGGTTGTGACGCCAGCACCTAGGGCGGTTACGAGGCCTGCCGTGCCGGGGTCATTGGAGACGGTCGCGACCGCCTCGTTCGAGGAGCTCCACGTCACGAGGGCGGTCACATCAGAGTCGTCCGCCACGCTGATGGCTCTGAACTGAGTGAACGATCCCACGATGAGGTTCTCGACGCTGGGGCTAACCACGATGCCCTCCACCACCGGTTCACTGGGTTCCTCAGGCTCGCCGGGTTCCTCAGGTTCTCCGGGCTCCTCTGGTTCCCCCGGACCGGTCGTGCCGGGACTGGTGAAGGTGACCGCCGTGCCCGCCACGGCAACGCCGTTGACCAACAACGTGACGTCGCACGTCGTCGCTGCGGGAATCGCCGGAACGACACCGGACGCAGTGCGACTAGCCGAACCGTTGCCCGCGATGCCGGGAGCGATGACGACGCGGTCAAGGTCGCCAAGCGCGAACTCCTCCAGCGGGACGCCGCATACCTCGACGCGCGTCGCGGCTGTGAAGAGCCCGGTGAGTTCGACGTGCGTCCCGGCCGTACCCGTGGTGGGAGCGATGGCGTCGAGCCTAACGTCAGCCGGCAAGTTGAGCGGCCGCCCGCAAGCGACGAGCAAGCCGATGAGGGCCAAGGGAACGAGCAAGCGCCGTCTTACTATGGTCACCATGGCGACACCTCAAGGCCGAGGCCGATCGAGACGCCGCCGACTAACGGCGCGGCTGCGACCTCGACCCGCGCAGCCCAAGTGACATCGAAAGGTACCCGTAGCCCCGCCAGAACGGTAGGGGTCAGCAGCGCGAAGCGGGCGCCCGCGGAACCGTACCAGCCTAGTGAGGCGCCAGCCCCGATGTACGGCTGAAACATGTCATTGCCGGTGAATGCAGCGGTTACTGCCAGCCCTACAGAAGGCAAAGTCGAGAAGTCGAGTGGCGTTGACACATCGAGCCGGCCAGCGAAGACTACGGGGCCCTCGGTGCTTTCCAATGTCACCACCGGGAGCATGGCGCTAGCAGTCAACACCGGGTAACCGCCGGTGAATGGCGAGACAGTGACGCCGAAGGACGGTGAGGCCGCAGCTGCGGAGCCGACCATAGCGGCGATAGCGAAAACCGCCAACATACGGGTAAGAGGATCTGATCGCATCATCGGTATCAAAGATTAGTCCTCCGAGTATTACGAGATCATTACAGTCAACGCGCTAAACGCCACTGAGCAGCACGATGGGACGGTGGAACCGCTAGGAGTCTGAGGGCTTTCCGAGAGAGCCAATCAAGTGGATGAACCGGTCCCTTGCGGTTGAGTCAGCGCAGCTCGAGCAATTGCCGCGCGTAATCCGGGTTCCGGATCAGGTCGTACAGCACCTCATACAGGATGCCGCGCCGACCGTCGTCGGGCTTGAGCAACTCGAGGGCATTCTCGCGGTGGGAGTGCATGGCTCCCGACACGGCTTTCATAGCTTCTCTAGGTAGGTCGCCCTTGAGTGCGTCCTCTCTCTTGTTGTTGTTCACCTGCGCCATGACTCGCTCGTTGGCCCTTAGGGTCTCGCTCACTTGGATAAGGAGGAAGATGCCGCCAGAAGTAGCGACGCCGGACGGGAACGCTTCGTTCATGCGGCGGATGATGTCCGAGAGGCGTTCCTTCTCGCGGTCACGCGGTTCACGTTGCCCACCTGCGCCTTTCGGCTTGAGGAGCGGGCCTTGCTCCTCTCCTCCGCCCGGCTTGCCGGCGACGCCGCTCAAGGTCTCTCCTTCCTTGATGGCGTACCGTACTAGCTTGAGCCCGCTCAGGTCGACTTGCGCGAGCGGAACGCTATCCAGGCGGTTACGTAGCAGCCTCACGAACTCGGCGTACGCCTCGAGGCTAGGGTCGTTCAGGTCGATGATCTGCGCGATGAACTGGTAGGTGCGCACGAACTTAGCTAGGCCGTCCCGGAAGAGGTTGAGGGCGTCGCGCTCTTCGGCGGTTCTAACGCGGCGCACCTCGAGCTGTTGCGCGGCCACCTCGTTTCCGCTCTCCTGCGCGAGCTCGAGTTGCTTCTCGAGGTACACGAGTTGTTCTGTGAGTGCGCGGTGCTTGTCGTTGAAGCGGTCGGTGGCTGGTTGCGTGAGGGCGTAGAGCTTCTCGTGCTTCACGTCGCGCTGAACGATGGTTTCCGCGAACTGCGTAATCTCCTCTTCGCTGAGGATGTTGGCTTGGTCGAGGCGTTCCTTCTCGTCGTAAACCACGTCAGGGTTTTGGACTGCCTCGATGCGCGCGTGCTTGTAGAACTGTCTGAACGACTTCAGGATCGTTTCGGCGTCGTTCACGAAGTCCACGACGTATGTGACCGTCTTGCCTGGGCTGGTGCGGTTGAGGCGCGAGAGCGTCTGCACCGCCTCCACGCCACTCACCTTCTTGTCTAGGTACATGGCCACGAGCTTCTTCTGATCGAAGCCGGTCTGGAACTTGTTGGCCACGATCATGATGCGGTAGTCGGGGGTGTCGAAAGCCGCTGGCAGTTCGCGGCCGTGAAGGCCGGGGTTCATGTTGGACTCGTTGAACTTCTGGTCGGCGGGGTACTGGCGTTCGCTGTCGCTTACGTCTTTGCCGAGCACGTCGCCGCTGAAGGCCACTAGTGCGGCGAGGCCCTCGATACCTTCTCTCTTCACGTACTCGTCGAAGTAGAGCTTGTACTTCACGGCGGCGGCGCGGCCGCTCGTCACGATCATGGCCTTCGCCTGGCCGGCCAGCAGGTGGGAGACGGTCCGCTGGAAGTGCTGGACGATGAATTCGACCTTTTGCGCGACGTTAGTCGGGTGCAGTGACGTCCACCGCGCGAGGCTGCGGCGGGCTTGCCGCGCGTCGACCTTTGCGTCCTGCTCGAGTTTCTCGCTGAGTTCGAAGGCCGCCTGATAGGTCGTGTAGTTCTGCAGCACGTCGAGGATGAAGCCTTCCTCTATCGCTTGCTGCATGGCGTACGCATGGAACTCGACCGGCTTGTTTGCGTCCGACAAGGGAGCATGCGGGTTGTTCTCGCCGCGTCCGAAGAGCGTGAGGGTCGAGTGCTTCGGGGTGGCGGTGAACGCGAAGTAGCTCGCGTTTGGGGGCGGCCGGCGCGACGTCTGCCGCGCCGCCAGCTTCTCGGCCGTGGAGAGCTTGTCCCAGTCGTCTTCCTTCTCGCCTGTGAGGATGAACCGCAGGTCGGCCGCGGTGCTGCCGCCCGTGCTGGAGTGCGCCTCGTCGATGACGATAGCGAAGCGCTTGTCCTTCAAGCTTGCCTCTTCAAGGATCAGGCCCAGGGCGTGCGGGAACGTCTGCAGCGTAACCACGATGATGGGTGTGCTACTGAGCATGGCCTTGGCCAGCTCGCCGCTCTTGCTTCCGTCGCTACCGGTGATGGTTGCGACCACGCCCCGCTGGTTATCGAGTTGCAGGATGGCGTTCTGAAGTTGCTGGTCGAGCACGCGGCGGTCGGTCACGAGGATGACGGAGTCGAAGTACGCCTGGCCCGCGTCGTCGCGAATGCGGATGAGCTCGTGCGCCAACCAGGTGATCGTCTTGGTCTTGCCGCTGCCGGCGCTGTGCGCCACCAGGTACGGCTTGCCCGGACCCTCCTCGCGGACGGATTCAACCATCTTCGTGACGGCGTCCCACTGGTGGTAGCGCGGGAAGATCAGCGTCTCACTCGTGAAGCCGCGGCCTTGCGCGTCTTCCTTCTGTTCGACCTCCACGAACACGAACTGCTGGAAGATCCGCAGCCAGTTATCACGCTGCAGGACTTCCTCCCAGAAGTAACTCACGGGGTAACCGTTCGGGTTGGGTGCGTTGCCGGCGCCGCCGTTGCCCTTGTTGAACGGTAGGAAGAACGTGTTCTCCCCTACCAGCTTGGTGGTCATGAAGATCTGGCTGTCGCTCATGGCGAAGTGCACCACCGCGCCACGCTTCTGCGTCAGCAGCGGCTCGACTCGACCCTTCGCGCTCTTCGGTTTGCGGTCGCGCTTGTACTGCCAAATGGCATCCTCCACGCCCTGCGTGAAGTCCGTCTTGAGCTCCACCGTAGCCACCGGCAGGCCGTTGATGAAGAACACCAGGTCGATGGCGTTCTCGTTATCCAGGCTGTAACGAACCTGAGGCACGACCCGCAGGATGTTCGCCTCGTAGCGCTCCTGAGCGACCTCGTTGCGCTTGTCCTCGGGCCTGGGCGCCGACATGCGCAACCGCCCCGCGCCAGCAACGTCGAACCCGTGCCGCAGCACGCTGATAATGCCGTGCTCGCTTGATTCCAGCGCCCGCGCCAGGCGGTCGAGCACGCGCTCCTCTACTCCCACTCCGTTCGAGCGCTCCAGCTTCTCCCACGCCTCAGGCTGCGTAGTCTTCAACCACGCGATCACGTCCTCCGAGTAGAGCGCGCGCTTGCGGTCGTAACAGGTCGGATCACCCACCACCCAGCCGTGCTCCGCCAGGAACGTGACGATGTGCTCCTCCAGCCGAGCCTCGCGATGAGCAGTCGAGAAGGTGTGCGGCATTCAGGCCACCTCCGCTGTAAGTTTGGTTCCGCGGGGTTGCCAGTTGCGGACATCGATCTGGCCGGTGACGGCGGAGGTGATCAAGGCGGAGCGGCGCTCCCGGAGTAAGCGAATATTCTGGCGAGTCGATGCCATCAAGTCCAGGTGGAACGCGTTTCGTTTCTCGAACTCTTCGAGAATCCGCAGTTGAATCGCCTTAGGTGGGACATCGACCCAGAACTCTGAGGCGTGCGCGACGTTGAACTGTTTCTGTGCAGCCCCATAGATTACGAGATCCAGTTGGTGCCGCAGCGATGAAGCACGCAGGGCAAGCGCTAGCCAGTCGGAGCTGACCTTGCGTGATGGCCGAATGTGAATAACAGACGCGCAGTTACCGCCCTCACACTCTGGAGGAACCACAGCGCAAGCACCTGGCTCACCAACGCGGACAACCAATACATCACCAGCCCGGAGCATCGACTTCGAGTTGCGCTGACTGTCGGCCTTGGATATTCTGCGCGCTTCTTTCCACTTGACCGCACCATCTTTTATGTCGGCTCCATAAATGTAAGGCAGGCCATCGGTCGCTACATACTGGCTTGGCTCAACAACTAATCCAACTGAAAGTTTGTCGCACAGGTGCTTGAGTCGAAGTCGCTGCCAGCCACGTTCCTGAGCTGTTTGCCTACCTGTAGTGTCTACACCCGCAGCTCCAGGCAGCGGATTGCTCCTATTCAGGAGAACGTCTAAAGCAGCTATCTGCCTCTCCTCGTGGCGCTCTAATAGCAACTCTTGCTCGTGCACGAGCTCGTCGATTCGTGCCGTCTCGTAATCCAAGAACGCCGCAATCGAACGCTGCTCTTCGAGCGGCGGAAGCATTATCTCCTGACCACCGAGATCCTCCCAGCTAGTGCGCGGCATCTTGGATCCGTAAGTTCCCGCAGAGACCCGGTCAATCAGATGCGGTGCCAACAGGTTGTAGGTCAAGTACCTAGGATGTACTTGCGCGCTTGGGCGAAGGACAAGGAAATCACCAACGGCCTGTCCCGCCTTCTCAGCCTGATAAACCTTAGCGAGGTATGGTCGTAACTTTCCAAATAGAACATCGTCTTTCTGGAACGCGACCCCGGCAGCCTCATAAGTTGCTTCGCTCTCAATGAGCCGGCCCGTCCATGACTCGACTGCCTCCAGGCCCAGTTCGAACGACTTCTCGTTTGCCTTTGCCGTTACGAGCGAAGCAACGCGTCGCAACCTAACGCTGGGCCACGGTGCCACCTCGCCCCGTCCGTACTTCAACGTACTGGCCCCCAACTCAGTCATACAGCGAGCCCCTCGATCATGCGCATGATGCGCTGGGTGGTCTCCCGCAGGTCAGCGTCGATCTCCTCAAGGGGCCGCGGCGGAGTGTACGTGTAGAAGTGCCGGTTGAACGGGATCTCGTAACCCACGATCCCCACCTCGCCGTCCTTCTCGTCGCGCTTGCTCTCGTCGATCCAGGCATCAGGCACGTGCGGCAGCACCTCGCGCTCGAAGTACTCGCGCACGTCCTCGCCCAGGGGCACGTTCTCGTAGTCGCGCAGGCTCGCATCCGCCTCAACCTTGCCACGGCTCTTGCAGGCCTCGGCCGCCTCGTCGCTCACGCTCAGGTGCTTGGTCAGCAGGCGCATGATGGGCGCGCTCACCTTGACGCCCGAAGGCTTGAGGGCGACCTCGAGACTCTTCGTGAACGCCTTACGGCTAGGGATGCGCTCGCCCAACCCAGCTAAAGCCTTAAGGATGGCTGCGCGATCGCCCTGCTCGAGTTTCTGCCAGGCGCCCTCTTCCTGCAATGCGGCCAATCCCGCCTCATCACGCAGGGTGAAGGTCAGGCGCAACGGCCTCTCAACCGTGATGCGACGGTACCCGAAGTCGGTGGTGGCGAAGATCTTGCTGAGGGGGGTTTCCTCGAACGCATCGTGCAGCCGGGCGATCTCAGCGATGTGCTCGTCGGTCAGGTACTTGCGTTTGCTGCCCAGGCTCTTGCGCATGCTGGCGTGCATGCCGCTCGCATCGATTAACTGCACCCTGCCGGCTCGCTCCGAACTCTTGTTGTTGCTCAACACCCACACGTAAGTGGCTATGCCGGTGTTGTAGAACATGTCGCCCGGCAGCGCCACTATGGTTTCCAGCAGGTCCTGCTCGAGGATCCACCTGCGAATCTCGCTCTCGCCACTGCCGGCGCCACCCGTGAACAGCGGGCTCCCCGAAAGCACTATGCCGAAGCGACTGCCGCCGTCGCTCTGAGGCCTCCGCTTTGACAGCAGATGCAGCAGGAACAGCATGCTGCCGTCGCTAACGCGCGGTAGGCCCGGGCCGAAGCGACCAGCGAAGCCACGCTTCTGCTCCGCCTCCACCGCAGTACGAACACCCTTCCAATCGACCCCGAACGGCGGGTTCGAAAGCCCATACGTGAACGTCTCCCCCGCGAGCTGATCGTCACTAAGAGTGTTGCCGAGCTTCAGGTTGCCGGTGTCATAACCCTGGATGAGCTTATCCGCCACCTGGATGGCGTACGTCTCGGCATTCACTTCCTGCGCGTAAGGCACCAGGCGCGCGCTAGGGTTCCATTCGCGAATCTGTTCAATGGCCGCGCTCAGGAACCCGCCCGTGCCGGCCGCGGGGTCGTACACGGTGCGAATGACACCATCACCCGTTAGCGCCTCGTTATCGGGCGCTATGACCAAGGTGGTGGCCAGCCGCACGATGTCGCGCGGCGTGTAGAACTCCCCTGCCGTCTCGTTCGCGCTCTCCGCGAACTTGTACACCAGGTGCTCGAAGATGTTGCCCATCTCCACGTTGCTCACTCGGTCGGGATGCAAATCCAGGTCCTTGAACTTCTGCGCCACCAGGTAAAGCAGGTCGGCTGAATCCAACTTCTCGAGCCACTTGTCGAACCCGAAGTGCTCGAACACCCCGCGGGCGTTCCCGCTGAACTTACTCACGTAATCCTCGAGGTTCGTCAAGGTGTTCGTCTGCCCCAGCGTGCCTAAGGAGTACCGGCTCGTGTTGTAGAACGGCGCACCCGCCACGCCCGGCAGCACCAGGTCCAGGTCCACGTCCTCGCCAGCGAACCGCTCGAGTTGCTCGAGCACGGCCTCGCGGGTTGGTTCCAGCACGCACTCCAGGCGCCGCAACACCGTGAAAGGGAGGATGACTCGACCGTACTCGCTCTGCTTGAAAGGACCACGTAACAAGTCCGCTACGGCCCAAATGAACGTTGCATGACCCCCAACTGAACTCATGAGCGACTCTACCGCGGGTCCAATGACTGCAAACCCACCCCAGGCAGGAAAGCACGCTGAGGCACGCAGCCGACAGGTGGTGACGGCAACGGGGTCAACAGAAGCTCGGCCCTTGATCGGCAGTCTCAGCTGGTCATTCTTGCGTCCGCGACGTCCGGCACGGCACCGCCTATCCGCGGCCAAGAGCCCACAGGTTGGAGGCGCGCTGCGCGCGCATGCGGGAACCATCGCCTCTAGGCGAAATCCAGAAGAGGTAACCGCCCACATGAGAGACAAGAAGTACCTGCCCGCCAAGCTCAGCCAACCAAACCTATTCAAGTTCGCTGAACTGCCAAACACGAGAAGCGCGCAGCACGATTACACGGCGCCATGCGCTCCGAAGCACGCCTTCGAAAGCGAAGCGCAACTTGAGGACACGTTGCTGCGCGACCATAGCGCACTGAAGGTCTTCGGCGAGCTGTTGGGAGAGGAAATCACCGGCGTCGCCCGCCAGGTCAGAACCGGTAGGTTACTGGCTCAACGCGCCGACCTAGTGGCCGTAACGTCGAACCCGAAGAAGCCGCTCATCGTCATCGAGCTCATGCTTCCACCCCTTGACGGTGAGCACATCACGCGCGGCGTGGGTTACGCAGCGGCACTTAAGGCGAAGGACCTCATCCTGGTGGCAGAATCCGTGCCGGAGAACTCCGCCAACCTGCTCGCGGCCCTCAAGTACGCCACCGACCGCCTTGGCATCACCGTGCACCTAATCCAACTGCTTGCCTTCACGGCCCCGGACGGCAGTTCCTTCACCTACGCCTTGAAGGCCCTCACCCCGCCGAGGGCGCCGCAACCGCGCCAGACGTTCCTGGAGGCGTTGGCCCTGCGCGTAGCCGAACTGGGCGACGACAGCCTGCTCAACTGCACCGTCACTGAAGGCAAACGCCTCGATAGTTACCTGGGGCTCGCGAATGTGGCGCGCATCCGCGTCTACGGTGGGCACGGCAACGCTCGCATCAGCATCATCGCCTCCAACGGCCGCACGCACCGGCGCCTGCTGCGCAAGCGCCTGCCGGAGCACGTGAAGTGCCACCTGGAGCCGTTCGATCCCATCTCGTGGGGCAAGGACGGCAAAGCCGTGGTGGCGTCCTACGGTTTCAAGACTGACACCAGCACCACGCGCGCCACCGACCTCTCCCTCACCCGGATTGCCCTTGCCTACATGGAAGTCCGCTTGCACCTACTGGCAGCCGTGGGCGACTTCACGCGAGCGCCCGCCTCCAAGACGCCACCGGTGCGTTACCGCAAGGGCATCGGCGCGTACGAGCCGAGCATCATCAAGCTGCTGCGAGCCTGGTAGCTATGGTTAGGCAATTCACCCGGGTCCGCGGGCCGCCGTCTGGGGTGAGTCAATAACAGGCTGCATTTGGAGCGCCAGGCCAACAAGCTACAGCCGTCAACTGGCCTGTAGATTGTGAAATGAGATCCCAGGGTGCGCCTTGACATCACGGTATGGGCTCGCGCCCTAGGGGTTTGTACCGCAGTATCGCAGTGGGCTCGTCGAAGGTTCATCGTAGGAAAATCGCGCTGCGCGCGCTGAAGCAGTACACAAGGGGCTACGTCCTGTGTTCCATCACAAGCAAGAGAAGTCATGACCATGAGTCTTTGGTCGTGGTCACTTCAATGGTCCAAACTAGCTGTTCCTCGTGGTCCTCCATCTAAGAGGAGCGCTCGAGCGTCGACGTAATACCCTCGGTGCGGAGAAACGTGCCGCCATGATTGGTGACCTCGGGTTGCCGGAACCGTTCGGTGACGGTCGGAATGGACGATTTCTACTTTCCCTTTCGCGGTTGCCAGAACTCGTCGTGTTCTTCTGCGTATACGGCTGGCAGAGAACGACCGAGTAGCCGAGCTATCGCGTATAACTGACCACGATGGTGAAGCTCGTCCTGGTATGCGTGGTGCAAGAGTAGCCACCCCCGAATCCCCTCGTGCCAGGGGTTGTCCTCCGCAATCCCTTCAAGTTGGTGGGAGCCAGCTTGCTCCGTCCAGTCCTTGAGGCTGTTCTGTGCCTCAGTTAACCAAGACTCCAGTGCCTCCGTCGAGTGGCAGACCGCTGCTTGGTGTGCCGACCAATCGGCATCGACGTCCCCTGGCCGAGGATCCCAGACTCCTAATAGCACGCCCCTTGCCACGTAGTACTGGTGCGCGGCAATGTGATGAAAGAGTTCGCCGACCGTACGCCAATCAGGCACGAGACGGTACTCGAGGTCATCCAGCGAGAACGCCCAAAGTGTCTTGATCGTGATCAGGCGAACGCCTTGCCAATGATCAAGAAATCGATCAACGCTCACGTAAGAATTAGCCTGCATGCCCCACGATAGGCTCTGGCAATCCAGTACGTGCACCTGCTCCGGACAACCGTAGTGGAACTAAACCTTGCTGCGTGAGCTTGCCGACTCATCGTGGAGTCCAGGGGCTCGGGAACCAGTCATGAAGGCTTCGCAGCCACATCATCTTGACGACTAGGCTCGAATTGAGGGCCTATCGTAGTCCATAGCCAGGCCGCGACAGCAGCGTAGCCCAGGCGCAGATCCCTCGCTGAGGTGGGCGGCAGCTTGTCTGGCTCCTGCGTCTGCGCAGTGCAATCCACGGTCGCCAGCGTCGCTGACGACATGGCGGCATGGCGGCAAACCAAGCCCCGGTCCAACTCTCTAGTTCCGCACCACGCTTGTCGTTCAGCCACCTACCCTCCCTTCTTCCCCACCCGGTTCGGAGGCGGCGGTATGGCGCAGTCAACTCTCAATGCCGCACCGCGATGACCCCCAGAAGGCGCTGGCGGAAACGGAAGCTAAGGGCGAGGAGGCGCGCGCCACACGGCCTCATGCGGCCTGGCGGGCCTGCGGCTTAAGGCATCTTCGGCTTACGTATCCGCCTCGGTTGCGTGGCCTCACGGCGCAGCGCAGTAAGCCACAAGCCGGGTCGTGACATTCTCCACACTCGGCTGTAATGCACGCGCCTCCCAACCCGGTTGGACGGCGTTGCCAGCGGCTGGCGCATCTTGCCCAACCTCTCCCCTACTCGGGGTCCCAAAGAGGCGATTTGCCTTCGCCAACAGCAACCATAGGGCGCGGACACTTGCCGGCCCCGCCAGGTGCGGCACTTGAGTCGATACCGCACGCCTGCTCCGCCTCCATCTCCTCGCCCGAGCCAACCGCAGATAGCGCCCCGAAACTCAAGGGGCGCTTATCCCCGTGACCCACGCGAAATCCGCCCGCTGTCCCGCAGCGGGACACGCCTAGCAATCACGCTTCAGCGGGATTATCAAATGGTATGGGACGTGCATTCGCCCGTGCAACTTGATACGCTATCTGCGTGCCCGTAACCATAGCCGTAGCAAACCAAAAAGGTGGTGTGGCTAAGACTACAACCACCCTGAACTTAGCTGCTGGCCTAGCCGATCACGCTCACCGCGTTCTTATCGTCGACCTAGACCCGCAGGCCAACGCCACGGCATCAACCCCGATAGACCTTGAGCAGGCCGCCAACCTATCAATGCATAGCGTCTTAGGCGAACTCAAGCCGATCACGAGCATCATCCAATCCGCCTGGGCACGCGTCGACATCGCCCCCTCCTCTATTCAGGTCGCGCGACTAGAGCCAACCCTCAGCGGCGCGCTCGACGTCTACCGCCTCAAGGAGGCGCTCGAACCGGTACGAGACTACGAATTCATCATCCTCGACTGCCCTCCGTCACTCGGACCATTGACGCTGAACGCCCTGGTCGCAGCCAGCCACGTCCTGGTCCCCGTCAAACCCGCAACTTACGGCCTTTCTGCCGTCTCCGATTTCGAACAAACGCTGAAACAAGTCCAGCGCCTACTGAACCCCACCCTGCAGCTATTAGGCATTGTCATCACCCAATGGGACGCACGCACGGTAATCGCCCGCGAGGCAACCGATTACCTTGAAGCGCAGTACGGAAACCACATCATGGACGCACGCGTGCGCGTTAATGTCCGCCTCGACGAGGCCGTGAGCGCTCAAGAATCCATCTTCACCTTCGATCCCACTTCCACCGGGGCGCAAGACTACAGGGCCCTCACCGAGGAGGTTCTGAAGCGTGTCCGCGACTAAGAAGCGTGGCCTGCAGAGGCAACCAACAGCACGCAACACACCAAGCGAGCCGGAACTCCACCACCCCGTCGCAGACCAACCAGCGCGAGATGACCGCGCGCTAATAGTCCCGATTTCCCGCATTCACGTTTCACCCGGACAACCCCGGCAGACGTTCTCGGATGAATCACTCGCAGAACTCGCCGAAGATATTCGAACGAACGGGCTCGTTAATCCGTTGACGGTCACGCAAGACGGACACAACTACCTGCTAGTCGCGGGGGAGAGGCGCTTCCGCGCCCTCAAACTCCTCAACTCCACCGAGGCCCCCGTCAGAATCATCCCCCAGGAGTACGCACGCAGCGTTCAGCTCGCCGAGAACATTCAGCGAGAAGACCTCCCGCTGCTGGAAGAGGCCCAAGCGTTAGCGGCCCTGAGGGACGAACAACAGCTGACCGTGCGCGGGCTCGCCGAACTAGTCAAGAAGTCTAGGAGCTACGTCCAGCGGCGCCTCGAGATCGTGGGGTGGCCCGACGACGTACAGCATTTTCTTCGCGACAACCCAGGACTACTTACTCAAGCGGCAGAACTGGCCAAGATCGGCAACGACCAGCGACGCCAGAACCGCATTGCAAACGTCCTCAATCCCGAACCCGTCGAGCCTACAGACGCGCCGCCGCTGAGGTCGCCCGGTCGACCACCCACCCCATACCGGTTCTCCGAACGCAAAGGGGGAGGCTTCGACTTGCACATCAAGTACCGACCGGGTTCGGTGGATAAGTCGGAACTCCTGGACCAGTTGAAGAAATTGATCCTCGAGCTGGAACGCCGCAAGTAGCCAGAAACTAAACCTCCCAGAATTAGCGTCCAGCACGGGCCAAGTGGCGGCTTGTCCCGCTGCGGGACAAGCGCGTTCAACCAGCGCTAGGCCTAGCGCGTAGTCTGCAAGGTCGCGAATGCGCTGCATTTGATAACACGTTCTGCCTTGACGCTGGTTAGTAACGCACTTCACTTCCCTATCGTCCCCTGTTCGAGCCGCTGGCGGACGCCCGAGCTCCACAAGCCCAGGCGTCCGCGCCCAGAGAGGTCCGCGTCGCACGTGCGCTCAACTGCGATTGCAGTGAACTACGCGCCTCACCCACAGCGGGGCAGGGGAGACCCGTCCGCTGCGACGAAGGGCACGTCGGCTTTGCAGCTCGGCAGACTTCCGACCGGTGGTTGTCACGACGGGCTCGCTGCACGCAAACGCGGTACATCGGTAGCGGCGGATCCCCCAACGCTCGTGTCCACATCGCGCCCGCGCCCGCGCGTAGCGCGTGGCTCCCGGCTGAGTGCACTAAGGTTTGCGCATGGTTGCTACCCCCGCTGAACAGCGCTGCAGGGATTAGAATTCCTGTCAGTAAACGGGCTGGGCACGAACGGGACACTAACCAATAGAGCACTTAGGCTCCTGCAGGCGTCTCACCTGGTTCCTGCTCCCGTCGTAGACGCCCTCCTGTTTATGTCTTAGTCAACGTGGACTCCTGTTTTTGTCTCAACAACTTCCTGGCTACGTCTCAATGCCCTCCTGCTGCTGTCTCACCTCCCTCCCCCAGATGACGCAGCAGGCTCCTGCTCCCGTCTTAGTCAACACGGAATGTCATCGTCTAGCACGGGCTGTTCAGGTTCCATAAAGAAACAAAGGTGTTGGAATGAAAGTTGCTGTTCAACATCAATAGGGGAGAGGATAGTCGTCCCACCAGCCCCACACATGCTCGGCTGATCACGTGCCCGTGAGTTCCTGCTATGAGTCTGACTAAGACAAGCGCAGGAGGTGACTGGAGCCAGCTAGACAGAGCCGTTGGCAAGTGTCGAGGCGAATGAACAGATTAGGGTCAGGGCTGTTGCAGAGATCTGCAAGTCCGTGCACACGACTCGGCCCTGTGCAAGCAGGAAGGGGCCATAGCTGCCCGGCTGCTAGATGCGCATGGAATGAGGAAGCGCGTGGGAGACGGTGAATGTCGGAGTCTTTGCGCCTCAATCGAGCCGCCATTGGCCGTTGACTAAGACAAGAACAGGAGGCTGGCTAGTGGAACCGCAAAACTACGCGCGCCGGCCGTTCCCGGAAAGCGTCCATGAGTTCACGAGCTGGCTAAGACAAGAATAGGAGGCAGTAGCGGCTCGTAGCCGCCTCCTACCGTAGCTGCGACGGCGTTGTTATAACTGCAGCGCCCCGTCATCGGGTTTCGGCGCGCGCAAGCCTGTCCAACTAAGACAAATGCAGGAGGCCACTCTGCCCACCGCGGGTCCAATGCGGCGTGTGGCGGGCGTAAGCGAGCGATTCAAGAGGAGAAGGCAAGGTCAACAGGGCGCCGAATGAGACAAATACAGGAGCCAGCTAAGACAAGGCCAGGAAGTGGCTGAGACGTCAGCAGGAGGACTTCACAACGCCGTTCCGAACGGGCTAATCTCCATTATCAGGAGCAGATCACCAGTGATTGCTTGGCCTTTCAGCACCTGTAATCCAAGGTCGATGACGAGAAGCCCACGAGGTTACTCTGCTAAGGATGGCGACTAGGGAGCAGTTGATGCCCAACAGACCTAGGGCGAGATCACACGAGCAAGGCTCATACCAACCGCGCCTCATCCCAGGTGATTTCGGGGGGTTAGCGGTCAGGCAAAGTAACGCCTTAGGCACAAGCATCCAGGAGATGAGCCTCTTAGAGCGCCGCGTCATCCTACTGGTCCTGGCAGTACTGCAACGAGCAGATGTCGAACTCCCTTACGTGCGCATTTACGCCAGCGACATAAGGCGCGTCTTCGGCCTCTCCCGGAACAGCATCAGCGAAGAACTCGACGCAGTGTCCGATCAATTAGTTGGCCGTTCCGCGAAGTTCATCTTCGACAAGCACGGCAGCAACCTCAAGATTCCTTGGGTCTTTCGGGTGTTCTTCATCGCTGGCCCGAGAAGCGAAACTGGGCAGGCCTACCTCGAGATCAAATTGCACCCCGACATCGAAGAACACACTCTGCAACTCAAGAGAGACTTCTTCCAGGTCCCGCTATGGGTACTAGCGCGCTGCTCCACCGAGTACAGCATCCAGATGTGCAACCTGCTGATGGCCGACAGCCACAACGGCACCCGGGCATTCACCGTGGACCTCCCCATCCTCCACGAGATCCTCAACTGCCACGAGAAGTCCTACACGAAGAACTTCTCAGACTTCCGCAGACGCATCCTCCTTCCGACGCAGAAGGAACTCGCCGATATCGGCTACCTCTCCTTCGAGTTCGAGCCCATCAAGCGCGGCCACAAGGTCATTGCCCTCAAGTTCACGGTTGACGTGAACGCAAACGCGGCAGGAGACGAGGGCGCCGCAGAGGCCGAGGCCGACGTCAAGCGCGTCGCCATTGACAACGCGATTCGCAACTTCGGGTACAGCGGTAACCTCACGAAGTACTTCAACACCCTTGGAGTAGACCTCGTGCAACAGGTCTACGATGAAGCACGCCGAGAAGTCACCGCGTCACTCGGCACGAAGAGCGAGATCCGCAACCCGGGGGCCTTCCTCCGATCCAAGCTGAATGTTGCCCTTGAGAACCCGCTAGCCCCAATCATCACCATCGACCAAGAGGGAAAGACCCAACTAAGCTCCAACGAACTCCGCTCGATGGCCACCGAGCTGGTCGAAGAGTTCACCATGGCGCGCACCGAGTTCGCCTACAGCACGTTCGAAGGCCTCGACGTAGAGGCTAGAGAACGCATCAGGGAACTTGCCTGGCATCAGAACGAGTTCACGCTCGCGCGCCTGCGGGCAGCGGGCGAAGACAGCATGGCGTTCCGACTCGTAATAAAGGACATCCTAGAATCCGAAGGCCTCGAGTACCCACCAAACTTGGCGACGGTAGCGGCCTATTGCGTGCCAGAAGGCTTCACGCACTACGGAGCCGAAGGCATCAAGCGAGTGATGCAGTGGGCGGAGGAGCTACTCAGCTGACCAGGCATGGCCGGGCGAGCGAGTTGCCCAACGCTGAACGAGTGAAGATGGGAGAGGACAGCGAGTACCAGCCGCGCGGAAGGTAGTCGAAGAAGCGCCCCGCGAAGCCGCTGTGGCGGGGCAACAGCGCCGCCGCGCGCTCTGCGATGTCGCGCTACCGCCGCTCTGGCGTCGTGCCTGACGGTAGGTAGTCGCCAGCAAGGAAGGCCTGGCTCTGGTCGTTGAGCCACGCGAACGGCTCGTGGGGAGGATTCTCCTTGGAGCGTGAGACATCTAACTGGTCGAGGGGTCGAACAGACACGGTGCACCACTTCCTGCCCTTCCTTCGAGGGCCGATGAATCTGGACCGCATAGCGGGTACTCGGGTTCCGCGCGACGACGCGCGCGATACCGTTTCGGGGCAGCGCCGGGTTCGCACCGGCTTCCCCCGCCACCCTAGCGGGCGTCCCCTCCTGACGGAGAGGCTGAGCGGTCGCGCCCCACAACTTGTATTAGCGGCACGATGCAACATGTTGACTGGGCGCCTAAGGTACCGCCTCGAACGCCGCGCGCGCCGCGGCCACGACCGCGGCCACGTCGGTCTCGTCATGCGCTCCCGACAGGAACGCCGCCTCGAACTGGCTGGGCGGCCAGTAGACGCCGCGAGCCAGCATGCCGCGGAACCAGGCGCCGAAGGCGCGCGTATCGCTAGTGGTGGCGCTGGCCAGATTGGTTACCGGCCCTGGCGAGAAGAAGAGGGTCAGCATCGACCCGACGCGGTTGACGGTCACCGGTACGCCAGCCGCGTCCGCTGCCTCGCGCAAGCCGCGCTCCAACGCCATACCTAGACGCTCTAGGCGCGGATACAGGTCTGCGTCGGCATCGATGGCTTCGAGTGTAGCGTTGCCTGCCGCCATCGCCAGCGGGTTGCCCGACAGCGTCCCGGCCTGATACACGGGCCCCAGCGGCGCCACGAGGCCCATCAACTCGGTGCCTCCACCGTACGCGCCGACCGGCAGGCCGCCGCCCACTATCTTCCCCCAACAGACCAGGTCGGGCTCGAGATCGAGTCGTTCCACCGCGCCGCCGCGTGCCAGCCGCAAGCCGGTCATCACCTCGTCCACAATGAGTAGCGCGCCCGCGGCACGGGTGAGGCGGCGCACTGCGTCCAGGAACTCCGGCCGCGGTTCCACCACGCCCATGTTGCCGACCACGGGTTCGATGATCACGCAGGCGATTTCGGCGCCGTGCACCTCGAACAGCCGCTCAAGCGCCGGCGCGTCGTTGTAGGGCGCCACCAGCGTCAGGTCTGCTACCGCCGCTGGCACGCCGGCACTGCTCGGCACGCCGCCGGTGAGGGCGCCGGAGCCGGCCGACACCAGCAGCGAGTCGGCGTGGCCGTGGTAGTTGCCGGCGAACTTGATCACCTTGTCGCGCCCGGTGGCGCCGCGCGCGAGGCGGAGGGCGCTCATGGTGGCCTCGGTGCCGGAGTTCACGAAGCGCACCTGCTGGCAGCTCGGGTAGCGCGCCAGCAGCCGCTCCGCCAGGTCGACCTCCGGCGCCGTTGGCGCGCCGAAGCTGGTGCCCGCCTCGATGGCGGCGCGCAGCGCCGCGGTTACGCGCGGGTGCGCGTGCCCCAGGATGAGCGGACCCCAGGAACCCACCATGTCCACGTAGGTGTTGCCGTCCACGTCCCACACGCGCGCGCCCTCACCGCGCTGGAGGAAGCGCGGGGTGCCACCCACTTGCCCGAAGGCGCGCACGGGCGAGTTAACGCCGCCCGGCGTAACCCGTTGGGCGCGCGCGAAGAGCTTCTGCGAGTTGAGGATACGTTCGTCGCTGTTCATGCGACATCACCTCGGTGCGTGGTTGCCGTGGGTGAGGTGCCGACGGCGTCGGCCAGCCTTCCGGCCAGCGCGCGGGCGTGCCCCACGCAGTCGGTTACGCCCACGCCGGCGACCACATCGCCCGTCAGGTTCAGGCCGCCGACGGCATCGAGTTCGCTCTGGGCGGCGTGCATGGCGCTGGTGTGGCCCAGGCGGTACTGCGGGATGGCGCCGCGCCACCGCCGCGACCAGACCGCACGCGGCGCGGCCGTGATGCCCAGCGCCAGCCGGAGGTCGCGCTGCACGCTTGCCAGCGCCTCCGCGTCGCTCAGGTCGAGGAAGGCCGGGTCGCGGCGCCCGCCCGACAGCACGCGCACCAGCGCCGTGCCGGGCGGCGCCTGCTCGGGGAAGAGGGTCGAGGTGAAGACGGTCCCCAGGCTGCGCGGCTCCTCGCCCGCCGCCACCAGGTAGCCGAAACCGGCGTGCTCGCTCGGGAGAGCGCTGGTCGGGTAGGCGAGGGCGTGAACCATGGCGTCGGCGTACACGACGTCGCCCAGGAGCCGTGCGGCGCCCGGGGCGAGTTGGTGGAGCAGGGCGGCGCTAACGGGAGCGGGCGCGGCGAGCACCACCCGTGAGGCCGTTACGCGGTCGCCGCGGTCGAGTTCGAGCTCGAAGCCGGCGCCTGCGCGACGCAGTGCGCGCACGCCGCTGCTGGCCACGAGCCGGCCGCCCAGGGCGGCAGCCAGCGCCGCGCTCAGACGTTGAGTGCCGCCCACAAGAGTCAGCATGCTGCTGCGCGCCGCGCTGGCGGCGCTGGGCGCGGCGCGGTTGCGTCGAGCGGCCGCGGCCTGGCGCAGCGCTCCGCGCAGCAAGGAGCCGTGCTCGCGCTCGAGCGCCTTGAGGCGCGGGAAGAGGGCGTCGGCGCTCACCTCGGCGGCGAGACCGGCGGAGATGCCTGCCACCAGCGGGTCGGCGAAACGCGCGGCAAGTGCGTGTCCGAAGCGCCGCGCCATGAAGTCGAACACGCTCTCCTCTTCGCGGGCTCGCGGCACCAGCGGTTCTGCGAGGGCGCGCAGTTTCGCGCTCGTGGGTAGCAGTTGGGTGCGGATGAGAGCGGGCGGGCTGCCGGGGAGCGCTTGCAGGCGTCCGCCGGCGTAGAGGTAGCGGCGCCGCGCAGCGGGCGCACCGTAGCGCACCTCGTTGTCGAGCCCCAACGCGGCGATGAGCGCGCGCAGGTCGGGTGAGTTGGCTATGAAGCTGGCGGGGCCCCAGTCGACGACGTGTCCTGCGGCGCTGATGCCACTCACCTTCCCGCCGGGCTCCACTTCGCGTTCGAAGACGGCCACGCGCAGCGCGGGCGCGAGGCGTCCGAGCCAGAAGGCCGTGGTCATGCCAGCGACGCCGCCACCGACGATGGCGACGTCGAGTGATGTTGTCAGCGGCATGCGGATCGGTTCAGGCGTTCTCATTGAAGCGCTTGTTGTCGGGGTGAGCGCTCACGTTGGTGCGGCGGTATGGGGCCACCGGCTCGAGGATGTTACGGCACTGTGGGTTGACGCAGCCGGGGCAACGCAGGCCGTACTGCCGGCTGCACGCCTCGCCGCTGGTGAGGTGCTCGGCGACGATGGTGGCGAGCGCATCCTGAAAGAGTGGCAGGTCGTTGAGCGCCGGCGCGCGCCGGTACTCGGTGATGCCCGCCTTGTGAGCCAGCTCGCCGTACTCGATGTCGAGCTCGTGCAGGGTCTCGATGTGGTCGGAGGTGAATGCGATGGGTACCACCAGCACGCGGCGGCGCTTCTTGGCGCCGAGCTGCGCGATCACCGATTCGGTGGAGGGTCCGAGCCACGGCACCGGCCCCACCGACGACTGATAGGCGAGCAAGTGCTCGTAACCGTAGTCGAGGCGCCGCATCACCGCGTGCACGCTGGAGCCCACCTCGAGCGGATAGGCGTCGCCGCGGTTGATGATGCCGAGCGGCAGGCTATGGGCGCTGAAGAGGATGAGCACGTCGTCGCGGTCAGCGGGAGCGAACTGCTCCAGGCCCTGGCGCACGGTGGTAGCCATGGCCTCGATGAACCGCTCGTGGGTGGGCCAGCGATCGATGACGCTCCAGTCGAAGGCAGCCTGCAGGCCTACGCGGCGCGCAGCGCGCCACAGCTCGTTGAGGCTGCTGCCGGTGGTGGCGCAGCTGAACTGGGGGTACTGGGTGAACGCCACGGCGCGCTTCACCCCATCGGCGGCCATTTGCTGGAGGGCAGCCTCGCTCGACGGCTCGCCGTAGCGGAAGGCCACGTACGGCTTGTGGGGGGCGGTTTCGGGGGAGAGGCGGTCGAGGCGCTCGCACATGCCGCGACCCTGCAGCTCTGTCCAGCGCAGGATCGGGCTGCCGCCGCCGATGTCGCTGTAGTTGCGCTCAACCGAGGCGGTGCGCTTCTTGGCGATGAACGGTCCGAGGAACGATTGGAACGGTAGTTGGATGATCTCGCGATCGGCGAACAGCTCGAGTAGGAATGGGCGAACTTCGCTGAGCTCCTTGGGGCCGCCGAGGTTGAGCATGACGACGCCGGTGGGGGGTCGGTTCATGGGAGGAAGGCTACCGACTCCCTCGCTCGCATGCGTCACAGAACTGTCACTCGGACCGATTCCGAAGTGCGTCCAGCATGCGCTCTTCTGCGCTGCCGGGCTCTGGCGCCGCGTCGAACGCCCACTGCGCCGTGGGCGGCATGCTCATCAGGATTGCCTCGATGTCGCCGCTGGTCTGCAGGCCGAAGAGGGTGCCGCGGTCGTATACGAGGTTGAACTCCACGTAGCGGCCGCGGCGCAGCAACTGCCAGCGCCGTTCCCGCTCGCCGTACGGCGTCGCATGGCGCCGCTCCACCAGCGGCGCGTAGGCGCGCTCCAGCGTCTCGATGCCATCGGCCACGAACGCCAACGCGGGTTCGAAGTCGGCGTCGGCGGCGGGTAACTCGTCGAAGAAGATGCCGCCCACCCCGCGCCGCTCACCGCGGTGCTTGATGCAGAAGTAGTCGTCGCAGGCGCGCCGTAGGCTGGCGTGGTCCACGTCGTGCCGCCGACACTGCAGCTCCAGCACGTGGTGGAAGTGTGCGACGTCCTCCTCGAAGAGGTAATGAGGCGTCAGGTCGGCGCCCCCACCGAACCAGGCGATGTCGCCCGACTCGAAGTAGCGGTAGTTGGCGTGGAATGAGGGGGCGTAGGGGTTGAGCGGGTGCACCACGATGCTCAGGCCGGTGGCGTAGAACGGCTGCCCCAGCGCCGAGGGGTGCTTGGCGGCTAGGCTGGGCGGCACGCTGGCGCCGTGAACCGCCGACACGTTAACGCCCGCGCGTTCGAACACCGCGCCGTCGGCCAGCACGCGCGCCGCGCCGCCACCGCCGCCTGGCCGCTGCCAGTTGCGGCCGCCGAAGGTCGCGTTCGGTTCGAACGCCTCCAGCGCGGCAATCATGTGCGTCTGCCCAGTCTGCATCAGCTGGTGGACGCGCTCGCGGCGATCCGTCTCGCGCGTGCTGGTCACGCTGGCGCCGCGCTGACGTTCGGCACGTTCAGGTGGCGTTCGTAGTTGTGAACGAGGTCGACTAGGAATTCAACCGTGGCGGGGTCGGTGGTGGGCATGATGCCGTGGCCGAGGTTGAAGATGTGCGGCCCGGCGGCGCCCGCGGCCAGCACGCGTTCTGCGGCTCGCCGGAGCGCGTCGCGCGGCGCGAGGAGCATGGCCGGGTCGAGGTTCCCCTGCAGCGTCTTGGCGCCCAACGCGCGGCGCGCGTCCGTTAAAGAACGGCGCCAGTCGACGCTCACCACGTCGACCGGCAGACGCGCGATCTGCGCGTCCAGGTGCTGCGAGGCGACGGCGAAGTAGATGCGCGGCACGCCACTTACCGCCTCCAGCACCCGAGCGACGTACGGGGCGCCGAACTCCGCGAACGTCTCGGCGTCGTGCAGGCCGGCCCACGAGTCGAACAGTTGCACCGCCTGCGCGCCGGCGGCTACCTGGCCGTTCAGGTAGGCGATGGTCTGGGCGGTGAGCTTGTGGAGCAGCGCGTGAGCGGCGGCGGGCTGCTGACGCAGGAACGCCCTGAAGGTGGCGAAGTCCTTGGAGCCGCTGCCCTCGATGAGGTAGGCGGCTAGCGTGAGGGGTGCGCCGGCGAAGCCGATCAGCGGCAGGTCGGTGGCGGCGCGGATGAGCTGGATGGCGGCGGGCACGAACGGCGCGATCTCGTCCGGATGCGGCAAGTGCAGGGCATCCACTTGGGCGCGGCTGCGGATGGGTTCCCCAATCACGGGTCCAGGGCGGAAGTCGAGGCGCACGCCCATGCTCGGCAGCGGCGTCATGATGTCCTGGAACAGGATGGCGGCGTCCAGCGGGTAGCGGCGCGTGGGTTGCAGCGTTACTTCGCACGCCAACTCGGGCGTGCTGCAGAGCGTCCAGAACGTGTGGCGCTCCTTGAGTGCACGATACTCGGGCAGGTGGCGGCCAGCCTGGCGCATGATCCACATCGGGGCGCGGCTGGTGTAGTCGCCGCGCGCAGCTTTAAGGAGCAGGCTCATAGATTCAATCCTCCGTGAGGCTGGTGCCGCTAGGTTCCGGTGTGAAGCGGTAACCCACGCCCCAGACGGTGTGGAAGTAGATGGGGTTGGTGGCATCGGGTTCGAAGTGGCGCCGCAGGCGTAGCACGAAGTTGTCTATGGTGCGGCTACTGGGGAAGATGTCGTTGCCCCACACGGCGTCGAGGATGTCGTCGCGGCTCACGACCTCGTTGGCGCGGCGCGCCAAGAGCCTAAGGATGCCCACCTCGCGTTCGCTGAGCATCGCCTCGCCTCCCTGCGCCAGGCGCACGGTCCAGGCGCGGAGGTCGACCTCATGCCCGCCGAACTCGAGGCGCGCCTCTGCGGTGCGGTGCGCGCCGCTGCGGTCGAGAAGCTTGCGGACCCGTAGGAGGAACTCGGGGAGGTGGAACGGCTTGGCGAGGTAGTCGTCGCCGCCAGCTTCCAGCCCCTCGACCCGCTCCTCCGGTCGGCCTTTAGCGGAGAGGAAGAGGACGGGGGTGTCGTCCTTGTCCGCGCGCCGCTCGCGGCAGAGGGTGTAGCCGTCCTTGTGGGGCAGCATCACGTCAAGCACCACCAGATCTGGGGTCTGGTCGCGCCAGGCGCTTTCGCCCTGGCGGCCATCGGCAACGCGCGTCACGGCGTGGCCTTCGGCCTCGAGGTTGTCGGCCAGCACTGAGGCGATGGCGGGTTCGTCCTCGATTATCAGTACCTTCGCGCTCATCACCCGACGCCCCTCAGTTCGGCTGTCGACGCGCCGACCGTCACCGTTGGCTCCAGTGGCAACCTGATGGTTACCCGCGCGCCGCCCTGCTCCGCGTTGTCGATCTCCACGCGGCCGCCCAGCCCTTCGGCGGCGCGCTGTACCAGGTAGAGCCCGAGGCCCAGCCCGGTGGCGGTGCGCGTCAATTCGTTGCCCATGCGGTAGAAGCGCTCGAACACCAGGGCGCGCTCCCGGTCGGGGATGCCGGGGCCGCGGTCCTCGATGCTCAGCAGCGCCCAGTTGCCCTGACGTTCGAGTTGCACGTTCACCGACTTCTCCGCCGCCGGCGTGTACTTCACGGCGTTGTCCACCAGGTTCTCCACCAGGATCGACACGTCGTCGAGCGCCGCACGAACTGGGAGCGGCCCGTCGCTCGTGGTCAGGTCCAGGCGGGCGCCGCTAGCCTCCAACGCCGGGCGCGAGCGCTCTATGACGTAGCGCACTAGTTCCGTGAGGTCGTGCGGTTCGCGGCGCTCTGGTGGCGCGCCCGCCTCAAGTTGGGCGGTGGCCAGCACTTGTTGACCGGTGCGCTCAAGGCGGTCAACCTCCAGGCGCATGCTCTGCAGGTACTCCTGTAGCTTGGCGGGCGCCAGCGTGCGCATCTGCAGCGTCTCGATCAGCAGCCGCAGCGTACTGATGGGGGTCTTGTACTCATGGCCGATGGCGTCTAGGAAGTTCCGTTGACGTCGTTTCAGTTCTCGCTCGAGGCGCAGGCTGCGGCCAATGATGAACAGCCCCGTCATCACTACCAGCACGAAGAAGGGGCCCTCGAAGGCCAGCATGCGCACCACACGGCGCTGCTGGTGCAGGAACTCGCCCAGCGAACTGGTTGCCACTTCTACGCTGAGGCCGTCGTCGCCAAGCCGCAGGTGCGCACGGTCGGCTAGCAGTTCGTTGACCTGTTCCACGGCTCCCAGGGCCAGGAGTTGGTTGAGGCTCTCCGCCTCTCGCTCCAGGCTCTCCACGGTGTCTCTGCTCACTCTGCTTACGTAACGCTGTTGGAAGAAGAGCCACCAGGCCATCTGTGCCGTAACAAAGGCGATAATCACCCCGAACGCGATACGGGTGGCGGCGCGCGAAGTGAGCATGCGGCGCCTCACACCAGCCACCCCAGCTCCAACGCTTCCAGCGCGTGGTAGGTGACGATCATGTTTGCCCCAGCGCGGCGGATAGCGGTAAGGCTCTCGCGCACGGCGGCGGCCTCGTCGAGCGCGCCCGCACGCGCGGCTGCCTTGAGCATGGCGTACTCGCCGCTCACCATGTACGCCGCCAGTGGTAGTTCGGTTTCTCGCCTCAGGTTGGCCAGAACGTCCAGGTAGCCCAATGCCGGTTTAACCATCAATATGTCGGCTCCTTCGCCGACGTCTAGGCGCGCCTCACGCAGAGCCTCGCGGGCGTTGCGCGGGTCCATCTGGTAGCTGCGGCGGTCGCTGGGCACGGGCAGCTCGTCCGCGTTCGCCTGGCGCGGGGCCGAGTTGGCGGCCTCGCGGAAGGGACCGTAGAAGGCCGAGGCGTACTTGACGGCGTAGGAGAGCACGCTCACGTCGGGGCGCCCGGCGGCATCGAGCTCGGCGCGGATGCGGCCCACGCGGCCGTCCATCATGTCGGAGGGCGCCACCACGTCTGCGCCGGCCTCGGCATGAAGCACAGCCATGGCGGCCAGCGCTGGCAGGGTGCGGGCATCGTCTACGCGCATAGCTCCGTGGCCGGGCGCGAGCAGGCCGCAGTGGCCGTGATCGGTGTAGCCGCAGAGGCAGACGTCGCTCATGAGCACGACGTCAGCGCCGAAGTGCGCGCGGGCGGCGGCGAGCGCGGTCGGAACCGGACCGCCGGGGTCGTGAGCAGCCGCGCCGTCGGCGTCCTTCTCACCCGGTGGCACCACGCCGAAGAGCATCACCGCGCGCACTCCGAGAGTCAGCGCGCGTTCGATGCGCGGCAGGAGCAGGTCGACGCTGTAACGCTCCACACCCGGCAGGCCGCTGATCGGTTGGCGTTCACGGTTGCCGGGCACCACGAAGAACGGTTGGATGAGTTGCGCAGGACGAAGGTCAGTCTCGGCGACCAGGTCGCGTAGAGCGGCGCTGGTGCGCAGGCGCCGGGGACGCTCCGCAGGTAGGTCGGTAGGAGATGAGGCGGCGCGAGGGCTGGTAGCGGTGGTGGTTGGGATCATCGGGACCTTCCTTGGGGTTGCGGGTGTTCCGTGGCTCGTGATTCGGGGATGAGGGATGGCAGGGCGGAGCGCAGCGCGTGCCACACGCCGTTCACCGTCGGCTCCGCGGCTTCCACTACCGTGGCGGGCGTCCTCCGCGCCGCGCGCGCGGTGGTGGCGCCGATCGTCACCAGTAGGGCCGCGTTCGTAACGCGGGAAGGGAGCGCCGTGAGCGCTGACGGGCTCGCGAGAACCACCGCCGCGGGCAGCAGGCGCGGTTCCCACGGCCGCGGCTCCGTGCGGTATGCCAGCAGCGGCACGCACTCGACGCCAGCCACGCGTAACAGGTGCGGCAGTGTCGGCAGGGCGCGATCTCCCCGGGGGAGCGTCACCGGCCCGCCAGCCAGGGGTTGGTTGAGAAAGGCGCGCGCCAGGCCGGTGGCGTCCGCCGGTGAGCCCACCAGCGCGACGCTCGCCCCCAAGCGCCGCAGCGCCTGGGCCGTGCCGGGCCCGGTAGCGCCGAACAGCCGCCCGTCGAGCGGGAGGCCCCAGGCGTGCCATACCGCCACGGCGGTGGGGCTCGCGAAGAGCACCCAGGGGGACGCCAACGCCCTGCGCACCTCTTCCGGTGCCGGAGCTTGGACCGCTTCCACGCGGATCAGGGGTCGCCGGATGACTTGGAACCCACTGCGCCGCAAGCGTGCCGCCAGCCCGCGCAGCCTTCCGGCCGAGTAGGTAAGCGCGACGCGCGCGCCGCTGGTGGCGGGGGTCATGCGGGCGCCTCGTCGAAGTTGAGCGCCGTGAACGCCGCCTCCACCACCCCGACTACCGATTCGTGCTGGACGCAGACGACGCGGCCTTCGTACCACGCGGTGAGCGCTATGCGCGGCCCATCGGTGGTGGCGTGAGCGCCGAGCGCCAACTGGCAGCCGCCGTCGAGGCGCGCCATAAGGCCGCGCTCGGCGGCCACCGTTCGCGAGGTGGTGGCGTCGTCGAGCTGGGCCAGCACACGTCGCAGTTCTTCGCGGTCGGCGCGGCACTCGAGCGCGAGGGCGCCCTGGGCTGGCGCGGGCAGGAAGGTCGTGGGCTCGAGCGGTGTTACCTGCAGGTCGGTGAGGTCGAGCTCGAGGCGTTGCAGCCCGGCGGCGGCGAGCAGGATGGCATCGTACTTTCCGTCGCGCAGCTTGCCCACGCGCGTCTCCACGTTGCCCCGCAGGTCTAGCGGTTGGAGGTCGGGCCGGAGCGCGAGCAGCTGGGCGCGGCGGCGCGCGGCGCTCGAGCCGACGCTGGCGCCGCGCGCCACCGGCAGCACGCCGTTCTTGGGGGCGTAACGGTGGGGCAGCGTGAGGAGCACGTCACGCACGTCGGCGCGGCGCGGCAGCGCTGCGATGGCGAGTTCCGGGTGTTGCGTGCTGGGAAGGTCCTTGTAGGAGTGGACGGCGAGGTCGGCCTGTCCGCTTAGTAAGGCGTCCTGCACGGCCTTGGTGAAGAAGCCCTGCCCCTCGAGTTGCGCGAAGGGTCGTAGTTCGCGGTCGCCCTGTGTCTCGATGAACACCAGTTCTACCTGATGCCCGAGGCGCTTAAGCTCGGCGCCCACCCAGTTCGCCTGCCAGCGCGCTAGGGCGCTGGCGCGGGTGGCGATGCGCAAGCGCTCGTTCTGGGTGTCGTTCATACCCCGGCCCCCTCGATGAACGCCTGCGCCGCTTCGGGGCCGTACCGGCGCGCCACGGCGCGTAGGCCGTCGATCGGTAGCCGCGCGAGGCGGCTGGCCAACCCCGCCGCCTGCTCGGGCGGTAGCGCCTCTGCCACGCGGTCCTGGTAATGGGCTCGCAGCCGCGCGATGGCGGGCCCCAACTGCCGCTCTAGCCACTCCTCGGCAGCTGCGGTCGTCTCCTTCATCACGATCCGTTCCGCCAGCGCCAGCTTCTCCATCAACTGCGCACGTCGCTCGGCGCCGGCGGCCTCAAGGTCGGCGACCTGCACGTACCTGACGCCAGGGGAGACCGCGCCGTCGGCAAAGTTGCGCGGCCCTCCCAAGTCCACGATCAACTCCAGGTTGGGCATGCGCGTCAGCAGTTCGCGCCCAAGCAGGCCGCGGCCTCTGAGGGCGCTCACGATGGCCGCGGCCGGCGGCGGGGCAGCCATGAAGTCGTCCAGCGCGCGGCTTTCGGCGCCGAGTTCGGCGGCTAACTCGTCGGCGCGCGAGGCGGTGCGGTTGACGATGAGCAACCGATAGTTGCCGTCACGTGCCACGCTGCGCGCAACGGCGGTGCCCATCTCGCCCGCGCCGATCACCACCACCTGGTCGCCGGGTTGCAGCGTGCGGGCCAGGTGCGGCTTGGCGAGGGAGAAGAGCGACGTTTCGCCAGTGGTGAGGTCGAGCTCGCGACGCACGCGCTTGGCGGCGCGCAAGGCGGTCTGGAAGGCGAAGTGGAGTTCGTGATTGGTGGCGCCGTGGGCTTCCGCGTCGGCGTAGGCGCGGCGCACTTGAGCCGTGATTTGGCTCTCACCCGGGTTGAGCGAGTCGAGCGCGGCGGTCACGCGGATGAGCTGCTCCACGGCCGCTTCGCCGCAGTAGGTGTAAGCGAGCGTCGCGCCGCCGGCCTCGGCGAGCGGCGCGCGTAAAGCGCTAAGTAGCTCGCCGGGGGCGTCTACGATCACGTCCCAGCGGTTACAGGTGTCGAGCAGTACGCGACTGGTGACCCCTAGCCGTTCGAGCCGGTCGAGCCACGCTTCGGCTCCGTCGCGGCGCCAGCGCTCGAGGCGCTCTAGCCCGCCGCGGCGATGGGATATCCCGATCAGGACCAAGGCTTCCACGAGTCGTAATGCTAGTTTTCGGAGTCGGAATGATTGTCACAGAACTGTCGCCTGGTGTGACGGTGCGATCCTCCCTACTAGCTTCCGACGCCGCGACCGCGCCGATCTAAAGAGTGAAGAGCAGGTTGGCTGCCACTGCGATTAGGACTCCCAGAGGCAGCCCCGGGGGCGTTGAGGTTACGAGGGAATGCATCGCCCACCGTCACTGGCACGGCGCCACTGAGCAACGCCGCGTGCAACAGCGTGCGGTGGTCGTCGCCGATTAGTCGCCGCAGCAGCTAGATTGCGACGAGCCCGACGAATGCGACGTCGCCGCTAGGGGGCCCACCGCGCCGGAGTCCCCTCTGGTGGCGCGTATCGTCGGTAGCCCGAGTGAAGCTTAGGAGGGTGCCGCCACTATTTTGCAGCCCTTGACGTCTGTTGGAAGGGAGCAGTAGATTTCCTCCCAGAACCTTAGGTATCGGCGAAAGGCGCTGATCCCGAGGCTCGTCTTGTCGAGGGCCTCCTCCTTTGTATGGAGCATGGATTCAGCTTTCCCCAGCTCTTGTTAAGCGGTTGGGCCTGAGGCATGTCGAAGTGCCGCATAAATAAGACCTACTGAAGGCCCAAGATGCCAAAGCCCTGGGGCGACGCGGCGTTGAGATCGGCACTGGAGCGTGTGTGCTAGCCTCAAGGGGTGCGCCTGTTCGCAGCCCTCGGTCTGTTTGCGCTCGTCGCTTGTTCGGCGGCATTCTCTTTGGGCGTGGCTGACTTCAGCGTACGAATAGCCAACACGCTCGGCCGAACGTGCTGGGTGAAGGTGGACACTGCGGGCTCGCCGGTAATCAGCGCAGCAACCTATCTTGCAGATGCCACGTATGATTCCGGCGCTTTGGCCCTATCCGATAGTGTGACGGTCCAGTTCTTCGGTAGGCGCGAAGCGCCTGCGGACACCTGCACCGCAGGTGGCGAAGTCGACGATCTGCCCCTTTCCGCGGCCTTTAAGCTCAAGCGTGAAGCGAGTCAGCCAATCGCTATTGGAGGGGCTACCTACGGAGAAGACCTTGGTGGCTTGGTCAACGCGGGGGTCTTCTGGCTTGGCGCTACGGCCGCCGGTAACGTGGGTATAGGCGAGGAACTGCGTTTCAAGAACGGTCGGATAACCGTCGGTTTCTGACAACTTTTTCACCCCGAGCGATTCCCGCTAGAAGCTGGATATTCCCATATTTGCCGCTAGCTCGAGTTGAAGGGACTTAACTGACCTTCGACAGATCGAACTGCCTGGCGAACTTAGGGTGCCAGGCAGTCCCGAGCCCAAGTACTTAGTACCGCTGATGTTGACTCTTGTCGTGGAACGCCTTGAAGCCAGCGAGTTCAATGAACAGGTCAGAATCAGTCGGAGCGAGTCTTGGGATTCCTCGGCAACCATAATCCGCAACCCCACGCGGAAGCTGGACTCACGCGAGCACACCGTGGCAGAGAGAAACCAACCTCGAACGCGCCTCAAGTAGTCGCTGCAGAGTCTTGACGCAACTTCTGGCACCTGCTAGCGTTAGCAATTAATTGCATTCGGCATGCAACAAATGATTTCGGCCTGGCGGACCACTGGACCGTGCTACCGCCAAGCAACCCTAGATAGGGAAGGACGGTGAAGCGATGCCATTAGAGCCGGCGGTTCCTCAGCGAGGCCATTTCGGCCCGGGGACCACCCCGACACCGGGCCTCGGCCGCGTTCTGGAGTTCATTGTTGAGCAGGGTCCCACGACCAGACGGGCCGCCTCCAGGGCGACGGGACTAACGCAACCGACGGTCACACGCATCGTGCAGGACCTGATGGAGCGGGGGCTCGTGCGCGAGGGCGACAAGCGCGACGTCCATGGTAGCGGCCGCAAGCCCAGTGAAATCGAGCTGATTCCCGACGGCGCAGTCGCACTTGGCGTGCACATCAGTGCTTCGCACATCGAGTTGGGGCTCGTGACACTCAGCGGCGAGGTGGTTCAGCGCCAGGAAGCCCCGATAAGGCCGGGCGAGCCTGAACTGCTCGCGAATAGCGTCCGTCACGGTTACGAGGAGCTGCTCGCGAAGGTGAACCTCGATCCCGGCCGGGTGCTGGGAGCTGGAGTCGGCATGGCTGGCGTCGTCGACAGAAAGGGCGGCACGAACCGCTTCGCCTTCAACCTTGATTGGCGCGATGTTCCCGTCAAGCAGGTTCTGGCCGACGCCCTTGGCATCCCGGTGGCCGTTGAGTCCAACACGCGCGCCATGGCCCTAGCAGAGCGTCGGTTTGGTGCGGGGCGAACGGGGCTGCGCAATTTCCTCTTCTTCCTGGTGGGTCCTGGCGTCGGCTCCGCCGTGATTCTCAATGGTCGCCTCCACCGGGGCAAGGGCATCGCGGGTGAGATCGGGCACACGTCGGTCGACCTCCACGGGCCGCGTTGCAACTGCGGTGGCCGCGGCTGCCTGGAACTCTACGTGGCCGATCCCCATACGTTAAGTGCTGCCACCAAGGCCATTGGCCGTGACGTCCGCAATTCTCAGGTTGAGGACCTCCGCGCCTTCCTCGACGACCGCACTCTGACAAGCCAATTGGAGGAGAGCGGCGACCTGATTGGCGCCACCCTCGCTCATGCAGTCGACCTGCTGGACCTAGACGCGGTGATACTTGCGGGCGGCCTATTCTCCCTCCCTCCGGCTTTCGATGCCCTAGTTACACGCGTGCGAGCGGCGTCCATCGTCTCGCGCGTTCGCGGCGTCGACATCGACCTCAGCTCGATGGGCGCCTCCATCGGAATCGTAGGGTCCGCCGCCCTCGTGCTGGACCGCTTCTTCCGGGCGCCCTGGCTGTTCCATGAGGCGGCCGGGTCGCCCTTAGTGGCGGGCAGATGATCCGCCCAATAACAACGCAACCCTGCCGGTCCCGCGCTGGCGCGAAGGGAAGAGAAGCCGTATGACAAAGCCGCTCGAACTGGGCCTTGCCGTCAAGATGCTCGAAGGCCCCAGCAGCATCATCGCCAAGGTCAGGTCGTTTGGGTTGTCCACCTGCCACATCGGCGTTCGCGATCCCGCTTACTACGACGACACCACGCACGACGTCATCGCTCGGGAGCTCCTCCGCCATGACGTCCGGGCCACGGCCCTGTGGGCCGGTTGGCCGGGGCACGTCGCGTGGGACCTGCGGGACGGCCCCGCCACGGTGGGACTCGTACCCTTGGCCAGTCGCGACTCCCGGGCGAGCGTCATCAAGGCTGGCGCCGATTGGGCCGCTCGGTTGGGGATCGAGACGATCATCACGCACCTCGGGTTCGTCCCCGAGGACGGCAACGACCCCCTGTACGCGAGCCTGATACCGGTTCTGCAGGACATCGCCAGGCACCTAAGTGCAAACGGTCAGACGTTCGCGTGGGAGACAGGCCAGGAGACTCCGACCACGCTTCTCAGGACTCTCGAGGACGTCGCGATGGATAACGTTGGCGTGAACCTCGATCCAGCGAACCTCATCCTCTACGGCAAGGGCAATCCGGTGGACGCTGTGGACAGCCTCGGCGCCTACATCCGCGCAGTGCATGTGAAAGACGGCACCTATCCCAAGGACACCCGGGGACTAGGAGAGG
>Ga0209941_1000140_pt1 | contig 136639 bp, 109 predicted proteins | sample ThiBiot_300_plan_FD_183945 | JGI IMG/M metagenome (GOLD analysis project Ga0209941, IMG submission 183945) | Wastewater bioreactor microbial communities from Cape Town, South Africa - Thiocy_solids_1 (SPAdes) | ecosystem: Engineered > Bioremediation > Thiocyanate > Unclassified | place: South...
GCGGGCCGCTGATCCCGCTCGCCGCGACGGCGTTGTCGCTGGGCCTGCTGGCCAGCGCCGGCGTTGCCAACCTGGTCGCCGCCGCCATCGCGCTGCTGATCGGCGCGCTGATCTACCGCTTCTGGCGGCGGCCACGGCGCGAGGCGGGCTGATGGGTCGCCGCGCCATCGCGATGGCACTCGGCTTGCTGGCCTGCCTGCCGGCATTCGGTCAGCAGCGCGACCTGCGTGACTACGGCGTCGCCATCGGCGTGCTGCCGCCCGGCGCCCTGAACGCCATCACCGACGTGCCCGGCGTCGAAGTGGGCCAGAAGACGCTGATCCGTGGCGACGACGTGCGCACCGGCGTCACCGCGATCCTGCCGCACGCGGGCAACCTCTTCCAGCACAAGGTGCCGGCGGCGGTGTACGTGGGCAACGGTTTCGGCAAGCTCGCCGGCAGCACCCAGATCGACGAACTCGGCAACCTCGAAACGCCGATCGTGCTGACCAACACGCTGAGCGTGCCGGTGGCCGCTGCGGCGCTGATCGAGCACGCGCTCGCCAACCCCGAAAATCGCGAGGTGCTGTCGGTCAATCCGGTGGTGGGGGAAACCAACGACGGCTATCTCAACGACATCCGCGGTCGCCACGTCGCCGTGCGCGACGTGCTGCAGGCGATCGCATCGGCAAGCGGCGGCAAGGTCGCGCAGGGCAACGTCGGCGCCGGCACCGGCACCGTCGCGTTCGGCTTCAAGGGCGGCATCGGCACCTCCTCGCGCAAGCTGCCTGACCGTCTGGGCGGCTATGCCGTCGGCGTGCTGGTGCAGACCAACTTCGGCGGCACCCTGACCGTGGCCGGCGTCCCGGTCGGCAAGCTGCTGCACAAGTATTACCTCAGCGACGCATTGAACGACTCGCCCGACGGCTCGTGCATGATCGTGGTGGCCACCGACGCCCCGCTGGATGCGCGCAACCTGAAACGGCTGGCGAAACGCGCGATCCTCGGCCTCGCCCGCAGCGGCGGCATCGCCTCCAACGGCAGCGGCGACTACGTGATCGCCTTCTCCACCTACGCGGCGAACCGCGTGCCGTACGCCGCCGAACAGTCCGTGCGCCAGGTTGCCGTGCTGCGCAACGACGCCATGTCGCCGCTGTTCATGGCCGCCATCGAGGCGACCGAAGAAGCCATCATCAACTCCCTGTTCCACGCCGGCGACATGCGCGGCTGGCAAGGCCACCAGGTGCAGGCACTGCCCGTAGATGGGGTGCTGCGCCTGCTGCGGGAGCACGGCTATCCGCTCTCGCACCCCGCTCCGGCGCCGACCGACGCGCATCCGCGCTGACCGGCCGCGGTTGTCCCGCTATCATGGGCGTCTCTGGGTATGTCCGCGGCGGCAGAGCACACCATGCTCCTGATGATCGACAACTACGACAGCTTCACCTTCAACCTCGTGCAGTACCTGGGCGAGCTGGGCCAGGAGGTGAGGGTGGTGCGCAACGATGCGCTCACCGTGGCCGGCATCCGCGCGCTGAAGCCCTCGCACATCATGATTTCCCCGGGGCCGGGCACGCCGGACGATGCGGGCGTGTCGCTGGACGTGCTGCGCGAGCTGGCCGGGGAGATCCCGGTGTTCGGGGTATGCCTGGGCCACCAGGCGATCGGCCAGGCGTTCGGCGGCAAGGTGATTCGCGCGAAGAAGATCATGCACGGCAAGACCTCGCCGATGATCCATCGCGGCCAGGGCGTGTTCGCCGGCCTGCCCAATCCGTTCGAGGCCACGCGCTACCACTCGCTGGTGGTGGAGCAGTCCTCGCTGCCGGATTGCCTTGAAGTCACCGCGTGGACGGAAAACCCGGACGGCTCGATCGACGAGATCATGGGCCTGCGCCACAAGACCCTGCCGGTGGAGGGCGTGCAGTTCCATCCCGAATCGATCCTGACCCGGCACGGCCACGACCTGCTGGCCAACTTCCTCGGCCTGCCGCGACGGAAGCTGGCGGCATGAGCGTGGTCGGCATCACGCCGCAGGAAGCCCTGCAGCGCACGATCGAGCACCGCGAGATCTTCCACGACGAGATGATCTCGCTGATGCGCCAGATCATGCGCGGCGAGGTGAGCCCGCTGATGACCGCGGCAATCATCACCGGCCTGCGCGTGAAAAAGGAAACCGTGGGCGAGATCACCGGCGCGGCGCGGGTGATGCGCGAGCTGGCCGCGCCGGTGCCGGTGATCGGCGACGATGCGCACCTGCTCGACATCGTCGGCACCGGCGGCGACGGCGCGTGCAGCTTCAACATTTCCACCGCGTCGATGTTCGTGGCCGCGGCGGCCGGTGCGCGCATCGCCAAGCACGGCGGGCGCAGCGTGTCGTCGAAGTCCGGCAGCGCCGACGTGCTGGAGGCGCTGGGCGCGTCGATCGACCTGGCGCCGGCGCAGGTCGCCGCGTGCCTGGCCGAGACCGGCATCGGCTTCATGTTCGCGCCCAACCACCATCCGGCGATGAAGGTGGTGGCGCCGGTGCGCGGCGAGATGGGCGTGCGCACGCTGTTCAACATCCTCGGCCCGCTGACCAACCCGGCCGGCGCGCCGAACATCCTGATGGGCGTGTTCCACCCGGACCTGGTCGGCATCCAGATCCGCGTGCTGCAGGCGCTGGGCGCGCGCAGGGCGCTGGTGGTGTGGGGCCGCGACGGCATGGACGAGATTTCGCTGGGCGCGGCCACCATGGTCGGCGAACTGCGCGACGGCGTGGTGCGCGAGTACGAGGTGGAGCCGGAGGATTTCGGCCTGGCGATGGCCTCCAGCCGCAACCTGCGGGTGGAGGACGCCGGCGAATCGAAGGCGATGCTGCTGGGTGCGCTGCACGGCGAACCCGGCGTGCCGCACGACATCGTGTGCCTGAACGCCGGCGCGGCCTTGTATGCTGCCGACGTGGTCGAGGACATCGGCGCCGGCATCGAACGCGCCCGTGCGGCGATCGCCAGCGGCGCCGCGCATGCGAAAATGCAGGCCTTCGTGGCCGCCACGCGACGTCTGGCGGGAGTCCCGTAAACACGGTGCGGTTACACCACGCGTCGTGGCCGACTACGATGCACCCGTCACCCCACCCGAGCGAGATGCCATGACCGACATCCTCAATCGCATCCTGGCGCGCAAGGCCGAAGAAGTCGCCGAGCGCCGCAGCAAGGTCCCGCTGGCCGAGCTGAGCGCGCGCATCGCCGACCTGCCGGACACGCGCGGCTTCGCCGCTGCCATCGAGGCGAAGATCGAGGCTGGCTTGCCCGCGGTGATCGCCGAGGTGAAGAAGGCCAGCCCCAGCAAGGGCGTGATCCGCGCCGATTTCGATCCCGCCGCGATCGCGCGCAGTTACGAGAAGGCCGGCGCGGCCTGCCTGTCGGTGCTCACCGACGCCGATTTCTTCCAGGGCAGCGAGGCGTTCCTGCAGCAGGCGCGCAAGGCCTGTTCGCTGCCGCTGCTGCGCAAGGATTTCATCATCGACCCCTACCAGGTGCACGAGGCGCGCGCGATCGGCGCCGACTGCATCCTGCTGATCGTCTCCGCGCTGGACGACGACGAGCTGCTGCCGCTGGCGCTGCTCGCCGCCGAGCTCGACCTGGACGTGCTGTGCGAAGTGCACGACGAGGACGAGATGGAGCGCGCGCTGGCGCTGCCGGTGCCGCTGATCGGCGTCAACAACCGCAACCTGCGCAATTTCGAGACCGCGCTGGAAACCTCGCTGGCGCTGCAGGAACTGATCGAATACGACCGCGTGCTGGTTGCCGAATCCGGCATCCACACGCCCGAAGACGTGGCTCGCCTGCGCGCGGGCGGCGTGCAGGCGTTCCTGGTCGGCGAGGCGTTCATGCGCGCCGAGGACCCGGGCCGCGAACTGCGACGGTTGTTCGCCAACGCATGAGCGCCCCCGTCGAACCTGCCACGGCCGCGCCGGGGGATGACGCGGTCGCCGCGCCGTGCGAGAACACGCCGCGCGTGGTGCTGTTCGACTTCGATGGGGTGCTGATCCACGGCGATTCCTTCGCCCTGTTCGTGCGCAGCCGCTATGCCGGCTCGGCATGGCGCAAGGGGGTGGCCTTGCTGGCCTCGCCGTTGTTGCTGCTGACGTGGCCGCTGTCGCGCCGCCTGCCGCTGTACCTGCTGGTGCGGATCGCCTTGCTGGGCCTGCGCGAGCCGCGATACCGGGTGGCCGCCGATGCCTTCGCTGGCGTGCTGGCGCGACGCCCGAAGCAATTCTGCCGCGAGGGACTGAGCCGGCTGCGCCGGCATCAGGCGCAAGGCGATCGAGTGATCGTGGTGACCGGCTGCGAAGAGACGCTGGCGACCGGCATCCTGCGCGAACTGGGGCTGGCCGGCGTGGAAGTGGTCGCCTCGCAACTGCGCCCCGGCTGGCTGGGCCTGCGCCCGCGCCGGCACAACGTGGGCCGGCGCAAGGTGCAGTCGCTGGCCGAGCACGGCGTCGCCGCCTGGCACGTGGCCTACGGCGATTCGATGCACGATGTGGCGATGCTCAGGCAGGCCACCGAGGCGGTGCTGGTCAACGGCACGCCGAAACTGTGCAAGAAGGTGGAGAAGGCACTCGGCCGCACGCTGACCCGCGTCGAGTGGTTGTGAAGGCCGGAGTTCGGCGCGCGTAGGGCGGGCACCGCCCGCCGGCTCGTGCTCAATGGGATGAAACATGGCGGGCGGTGCCCGCCCTACGCGTGCAGCAGCTGCACCAGGCTGATCGCCACGATCAAGGTGCCCACCGCGGCCATCACCGCGCGTTCGGGCAGGTGGCGCACCAGCCAGGCGGCAAACGGCGCGGCCAGGACGCCGCCGGTGAGCAGGCCGAGCACGATCGGCCAGTGGCCGATGCCGACGTGCCACACCAGGGTGGCGGAGATCGACGTGGTCACCACGAACTCCGCCGCGTTGACCGAGCCGATCGTCCGGCGCACGCCACCGCCGCGGGCGATCAGCGTGCTGGTGGCCAGTGGCCCCCAGCCGCCGCCACCGATCGCGTCGAGCAGGCCGGCGAAGAAGCCAAGCACGCCGGTGTGCTGCACCCGGTGCCGGCTCAGCCGCTTGCCGAACGCGCGCAGCAGGACCATCGCGCCGAGAACCAGCAGGTAGGCGTTGATGAACGGGCGGATCGTCTCGCCGGGCACGCTGGCGAGGAAGGTGGCGCCGAGCACGCCGCCGATCGCCCCGGGTATCGCCAACTGCCAGAACAGCGGCCAGCGCACGTTGCCGAACCATGCGTGCGAGGCGCCGGAAGCGCAGGTGGTGGCGATCTCGGCGGTGTGCACGGTGGCGCTGGCGACCGCCGGCGGCAGCCCCAGCGCCAGCAGGATCGAATTGGATACCAGCCCGTAGGCCATGCCCAGCGCCCCGTCCACCACCTGGGCGAGCAGACCGATGCCGACGAAGAGGAAGAACTGATCGAAATCCAAGCGCCGTCTCGCAGCCGGGGCGGGAGACCATGCTCGACTGGCGGCCGTAAAAACCCGGTTCAGGCGAACCGGTGGCGGTGCCGGCCGGGCGTGGTCAGCGGGTGCCGCGGATCACGATGGTCTTGCCGGAGACGTCGATCATGCGCTGCTCTTCGAGCTGCTTGAGCACGCGGCCGACCATCTCGCGCGAGCAGCCCACGATGCGGCTCACTTCCTGGCGCGAGATGCGGATCTGCGTGCCGTCCGGGTGGGTCATCGCGTCGGGTTCGTCGCACAGGTCGAGCAGGGTGCGCGAGATGCGGTTGGTGACGTCCATGAACGCCATGCGGCTGACCTGGCGCGAGGTGCGCAGCAGGCGATTGGTGAGTTGGGCACCGATCGCGAACAGGATCTTGGGGCACTCCTCGCGCAGCGGGCCTTCCATCAGCTGGAACAGCCGCTCGTAGCTGACCTCGGCCATCTCGCACGGCGTGCGCGAGCGCACCACCGACTCGCGCTGGGCCTGCTCCACGAACAGGCCCATCTCGCCGATGAACTGGCCGCGGCTGATGTAGGCGAGGATCAATTCGCGGCCCTGCTCGTCCTCGGTGCATACCGCCAGCGAACCCTCGACCACGTAGTACAGCGTGTTGGCCGGATCGCCGGGACGGATGATCGCGGTCTTGCCCGGGTAGCGCCGGCGGTGGCAGAGCGCCAGGAAGCGCTCCATCGAGGCGGGGTCGGGGGCGAAGCCCAGTGGGGCCTGCGAGCGTTCGAAGGCCTGTTGCAACTGGTATTTCAGGTGTGGGGCCACGTCGACTCCTCAGGTCAGGCAAGGTTCTGCGGCGCTTGTCGCCTCCGCGGCAAGCGTGACCGCAATCACGTCAGCTTGCCCCGCATTATGGCAAACATGCCGATTGGCTGCAGGTTCATTTCCTGACGCGTTTGCCGCATACTTCGCGGTCTTTCGACAGCGGCAACGTCGAGAGCATGCCACCAACCAAGGGTCGCAGGCACCAGCCTGTGCTTCACACCAATCGCGGGGACCCTTGTCGCTAACCCGCCTCTACAGCCGGCCGCCATGGCCCATGGAGAGTCGCTCGTGGTCAAACCGCTTCCCCGTCTTCGCCTGCAGGGTTTCAACAACCTGACCAAGGCGCTGAGTTTCAACATCTACGACATCTGCTATGCGGTGTCCGAAGAGCAGCGCCAGCGCTACATCGAATACATCGACGAGCAGTACGACGCCGACCGCCTGACCCAGATCCTCACCGACGTGGCCGAGATCATCGGCGCGAACATCCTCAACATCGCGCGCCAGGACTACGATCCGCAGGGCGCGTCGGTGACCATCCTCATTTCCGAGGAGCCGGTGGTGGAGAAGCTCGGCCGTGATTCGATCGCCGGCGCGGTGGTGGCGCACATGGACAAGAGCCACATCACCGTCCACACCTATCCGGAGACGCATCCGCACAACGGCATCGCCACCTTCCGCGCGGACATCGACGTGGCCACCTGCGGCGTGATCTCGCCGCTGAAGGCGCTGAACTACCTGATCGACAGCTTCGAGTCGGACATCGTGGTGTGCGACTACCGCGTGCGCGGCTTCACCCGCGACGTGAAGGGCAAGAAGCACTTCATCGACCACAAGATCAATTCGGTGCAGGACTACCTGGCGCGGCACATCCGGCAGAAGTACGAGATGTTCGACGTCAACGTGTACCAGGAGAACATGTTCCACACCAAGATGCACATCAAGGACTTCGACCTGGACACCTACCTGTTCGAGTCGCACGCGGACGACCTGTCGTTCAAGGAACGCCAGCGGATCGAGTCGCTGCTCCGGCGCGAGATCGAGGAACTGTTCCACGGCCGCAACCTGATGTGAACCAAGAAAACCCGCCGGAAGGCGGGTTTTTCGTATCAGGCCCGTTTGGGAGGTGCGAGCCGAAGATCCCTTCTCCCTTCGGGAGAAGGTGGCGCGCAGCGCCGGATGAGGGTGCGGGGCGCCGCGTTGAATACCACAAGGAACGCTGCCGCAGCGCGCTCCGCCCGTACCCTCTCCCCAACCCCTCTCCCACGGGGAGAGGGGCTTCCCTCAGACCTGTTCCAGCCAGCCCCACTTGTCGTGGGTGCGGCCGTCGAACAGGCCGAAGAACAGCTCCTGCAGGCGCAGCGTGACGCGACCGGCCTTGCCGGCGCCGACCTGCTTGCCGTCGACCGAGCGGATCGGGGTGATCTCGGCGGCGGTGCCGCACATCAGCACCTCGTCGGCCAGGTACAGGTACTCGCGCGGGATGTCGCGCTCGACCACCTCGATGCCGTCCTCGCGGGCCAGCGTCTTCAGCGTGTCGCGGGTGATGCCGGCAAGGATCGAGGCGCTGGCCGGCGTGGTGTGCAGCACGCCGTCGAAGACCAGGAACAGGTTCTCGCCGGCGCCTTCGCTGAGCAGACCGCTGGCGGACAGCGCGATGCCTTCGCCGAAGCCGAGCCGCCGCGCCTCGCGCGCGATCAGCTGGCCGGAAAGATAATTGCCGCCGGCCTTGGCGCCGGCCGGGATGGTGTTCGGCGCGAAGCGCTGCCAGCTCGACACGCAGGCGTCGATGCCGTTCTGCAGTGCCTCCGGCCCGAGGTAGGGGCCCATCGGCCACGCGGCCACGGCCATGTCGATCGGCGTTTCGGCCGACAGGCCGAAGCCGCCCAGGCCGCGGTACGCCACCGGGCGCAGGTAGGACGCGCCGAGGCCGTTCCTGCGGATCACCTCGCGGCAGGCTGCGGCCAGCTCCTCGAACGAGTACGGCAGCTGCATGTCGTAGATCTTGGCCGACAGGAACAGCCGGTTCAGGTGGTCGGTGAGGCGGAAGATCGCCGCGCCGTCGGGCGTGGCGTAGCTGCGGATGCCTTCGAACACCGACGAACCGTAATGCAGCGCGTGCGACATCACGTGGGTGGTGGCTTCGGCCCACGGCTTGATGTGGCCGTTCTGCCAGATCCATTCGGGGTACTGCTGCGCCATGATCGTTTCTCCATGAAGACTGCACATGATAGCGCGTCGCTGCGCGCAGACGGCGTCAACGGGCGTTGCGCAGCCACAGGCAGCCGGCCTGGCGCACGATCTCGAAACGCCATGTCGAACCGGCGCCGTCGGCGTCGCTGCCGGCCGTGTGCAGGACGAGCTCGGACGGTGCGGGCGGCGCGCTGGCGACCGGAGCGGGGTACAGGAAATCGTCCGCCGGCACGCTGGCAGGCGTCGCCGGTGCAGGCATGTCGACCGCCACCAGCGGCTGCGCCATCAGGCTGGTCAGCGCGCGGATGTCGGCGATTGCCGCACCGCGGCCGTAGCCGTCCCACAGGATCAATCCGCCCATGCGGACGCTGTCGCGCCGCGCGAACGCGTCGATCACGCTCTGGCGCAATTCGTCCACGCTGGTCGCGCACAGCACCGGCGGCGGTCCGCCCGGCGCGGGCGCGCCGATGTCCTGCGACGCCGGGTCGACCGGCGTGGCGCGCAGCGCAGTACAAGGCTGGTCGGTGAACACCGCGCCCCCGTCGGCGCCGATGCAACGATGGATCGGCGCCTGCGCCGCGGCAGGCGCGACGCAGGCAAGCACGGCCAGGCAGAACAAGGCGACCAGTCGCAACATCCAGCCAGCATACCGGCGCGCGAGCTCTTGCGAATCCCTAATCCCGATTCCCGGCCGTCAGGCCAATTGCTGCAACACCGCCTGCGTGGCACGGGCCCGATTCAGCGTGTAGAAGTGCAGCCCCGGCGCGCCGCCGTCGAGCAGGCGACGGCACAGTTGCGCCACCACCTCGGCGCCGAGCTCACGCACCGCATCCGCATCGTCGCCGTGGGCCTGCATGCGCTTGGCGATCCAGCGGGGGATTTCCGCGCCGCACATTTCCGAGAAGCGCCTGAGCTGGCTGTAGTTGGAGATCGGCATGATGCCCGGCACGATCGGCACGTTCACGCCAAGTTTGCGCACGTCGTCCACGAAGCGGAAATACGCATCCGGGTTGAAGAAATACTGGGTGATCGCGCCGTTGGCGCCGGCGTCGATCTTGGCCTTGAAGTGCATGAGGTCGCGCAGCGCGTCGTCGGCCTGCGGATGCGTCTCCGGGTAGGCCGCCACCTCGATGTGGAAATGGTCGCCGCAGTGCCGGCGGATGAAGGCCACCAGTTCGGCGGCGTAGCGGAAGTCGCCGGCCGTGGCCATGCCCGAGGGCATATCGCCGCGCAACGCCACGATGCGCCGATAGCCCGCCGCGCGGTAGCCGTCGAGCAGCGCGGCGATCTCCGCCCGGGTGCCGCCCATGCACGACAGGTGCGGCGCCACGTTGAGCCCGTGCTGCGTATGCAGCCGCGCCACCGTGTCGCCGGTGTAGCTCAGCGTGGAACCGCCGGCGCCGAAGGTGACCGAGGCGTATTCGGGCTGGTGCGCCTTCAGCGCCTGCGCCGCGCGGTCGAGCTGCGCGCGCTGGTCGTCGGTCTTGGGCGGAAAGAATTCGAAGCTGATCGACGGCATCGCAAGGGTTCCGGGGTCACGGTGCCCGGCAGTATATATCTTCGATTCGCGATGAAGCGATATATCGCGTCCGAACTCAGCTTGCTGGCGGCTCGCCGGACGTGGCAGCCGGCGGCACCGGCGCCTCGCTGGGGCCGTGGTGGCGTCCGGTACGGTGCATGGCGATGCGCCACGCGCTGGACAGCCCCGGCAGCGGGTCGTCGAAGCGGAACGTGTGGAAGTGCGCGCGCGACCACTGCCGCAGGATCGTCGGCCACGGCGTGCGCGCCCCGCGCGGCTGGCCGCGCACGGCGTTGATGTCGCGCTGCAGGTTCACGCAGCCGGCGCCGACCACGTAATCCGGCGACGCGGCGTCGACCGGCTGGCCCAGCGCGTCCTGCCAGGCCATCTCGCAGACGTTGACGCCGCAGCGCGCGGCGAACTCCACGTAGGTCCAGGCGCGCGTGTTCACCTCGAGGATGCGGAACTGGCCGTCACGCGCGTCGCGCTTGAACTCGGCGCTGAAGATGCCGCGGTAGCCCACCTTGTCCAGCAGCGCGGTCAGGTTGGTCGCCGCCGGTTCGACCTCGGCCAGCGGGATGCTCTCGCAGTACGAGCTGTTGCCGAAGTCGGCCGGGTGGATGCGGAAGCGTCGCCGCGCGAACAGGCCGGGGTAGCGCCCCTGCGCGTCGCGGAAGCCGTCCACGAAATAATGGTCGGCCGCGGTGCCGGGCACGTATTCCTGCGCCATCAGGCGGAAGCCCAGGCCGTGCAGGCGCTGCCAGGTTTCCAGTAGTTCCTCGCGGCTGTGTACCCACACGCCCTTGATGCCCAGCACGTCGCTGAACTTCTGCGAGTTGACCGGCTTGATGAAGACGCGGTCGAGCCGCTCGAACGGCATCGCCGCGATGTCCGCCGCGCTGTCGATGCGATAGGTCGGCGGGTGCGGCATGCCGGTTTCGGCCAGCAGCGCGGCGAAGCGCGACTTGTCCTGCAGCAGCTCCTGCGTCTGCCGCGAGCAGGTGCTGGTGCGGAAGCGCTGGCCCAGCGCGCTCTGCGGCAGATCGGCCAGCCACAGCGCGGCGTCGTCGGCGCCGGCGATCAGCACCGCCTCGTCCAGCGGCAAGTCGCGCAGGTGGTCCAGCGCCTGTGGACCGGGTACGCCATCCCACGCGACCGGCCCGGGCGTGGGCCGGAACCAGCGCGAGCGCGTCACCTGGTCGCCGGCGCGGCAGGCCACGTAGGTCGGGATGCCGGCCAGTTTCAGGCAACGCAGGATGCCCAACGCGGTGGGGCCGCAGCCCATCACGATCGCCGGCACGTGCCGTCCGTCCCGCTTGCCCATGGATGCATCCCCCGATCGCCGCGTGCGTGCGTTCGACGCGGTGCGTGTCGGGCCATGCTAGCACCCGCGGTGGCTGCCGGACCGCCGCCCGCGAACCCGCTCAGCGACGTCGGCGGCGCCACCACGCACGCAGCCGCGAACCGCGCAGACGGCTCTTGGCGCGCAGCCAGTGCATCGGTACGGAATCGCCCACCCGCACCTCGACCAGGGTTACCCCGGGCGCCTCGATCGCCGCGGCCAGGGTGGCCTGCGCATCACCTTGCAGGCGCACGTGCGTCGCGCCGACGGCCGCGGCCAAGGCGGCGACGTCGACGCCGTCGAACTCGGTGCCGTACGCATAGCCCGAGCCGGCCAGTTGCTGCATGCGGATCAGACCGTAGGCGCCGTCGACGAACACGATCACGGTCAGCCGCAGCCGCTCGCGCACCGCGGTGAGCAGCTCCAGCCCGGACATCGCCAGGCCGCCGTCGCCGATCAGCGCCACCACCGGCTGCGCCGGATCGGCCAGGCAGGCGCCGATCGCGGCGCTGATGCCGAAGCCCATTGACTGCAGGTTGGTCGGCACGATCAGGCCGCGCGGGCAAAGCACCGGAAAGTGGCGGCGCGCCAGGCCCTGGTGCTGGCCCGAATCGGTGAGCAGGCAGCCATGCCGCGGCAGTGCCTGGCGCAGCGCGGCGAAGAACGCCTGCGGCTGCCCGTCGTCCACGCCGTGGATGCGCGGCTCGACCCGCCGCCGGTCGCGCTCGTCGTCGGCGCGCCGACGCCAGCCGGCGATCTCGCCGTGACTGAAGCCGGCATGGCCCGGCCTCGTTTCCAGCCGTTGCAGCAGGGCGGCCAGGAAGATCGTCGCGTCCGCGCACACTGCGTGGCGCGCGGGATAGTTGGCGCCCAGCACGGCCGCGCTGGCATCGACGTGGATGAGCTTCTCCGGCGGGATGCGCAGCTCGAAGCCGCGGCTGCCGTTGTGGGAGAACTTGCAGCCGATCGCCAGCACCGCGCCGCTGGCCTCGACCAGCGCGTTCAGCGTGCCGCACTCGTTGCCGGCGAACGCGAAGCCGAGCGACAGCGGGTGATCCTCGGCCACCACGCCGCGCCCCGAGGTGGTGGTGACCACCGCGGCGGACAGCGTTTCGGCCAGCTGCGTGGCCAACCCGGCCGCGGCGGCGCAGCCCTGGCCGAGCAGCAGCATGCAGCGACCGGCCTGGCGCAGCGTGGCCAGCACGGCGTCGAGTGCGGCCTCGTCGAGCGGTGGCGGCGAAGGAGGCGCGACATCTGCCAGCGGCGCCGCTTCGCGCAATGCATCGCTCGCAAACTGCACCAGCACCGGACCGGGTTCGCCGGCGCCGGCCTGTGCGTGTGCCGCGAGCAACGCGGGGGCGATCCCGGTGGCATGGTCGACGTGGTACTGGCCCTTGCTCAGCGGGCCGGCGATCGCCGCCTGGTCCAGCGCCTGCAGCTGGAACTGCTGTCCGGGCGAGCGTGCCGGCTGCATGGTGAGGTGCAGCAGCGCGGCCGAATCCAGCGCCGCCTCCGCCAGCCCGGTCAACGCCCAGGTGAAGCCCGGGCCGGGAATCGTCAGCAAGGCGGCGATCCGCCCCGAGGCGCGGTAGTAGCCGTTGGCCATCATCGCCGCCGACAACTCGTGGGTGGCCACGACACTGCGCAGCGGCGCGCGGCGCAGCGCCTCGTACAGACCCGTGGTCTGCGTGCCGGGCAGGCCGAACACGCAATCGACGCCGGCGCGCGTCAGCGTGGCGCAGACCAGTTCGGCCCCGGAAACCACGGGCTCGCTCATTCGGCCATGCCGGTGGGGCGGCGCAGGGCACGGTGCACGCCGCGGCGGGCGCGCTGCGGCAGCGTGGTTGCCCAGTCGCCGAGGCGGAAGCGGATGTCGTCGGCACGCGAGACCTCCAGGCACAGCGACAGCTCGCCGCCCATCTGCGACTTGAACGTCGTGACGGGGTTGAGTTCGGCGTCGGTCAGGTCGTTGGCGCGGTAGCCCTCGGCGGCCAGGTGTTCCAGCGCGCGCCAGCGCAGGAACGCCGATGCGCCCAGGCTCAGCAACGCAGCCTCGGCGCCGGCGCAGACGGTGTGGCTGACCGGGTGCGGGCCGGTCAGCACCAGCTGGCTGGCGGCCACGCGGCCGTCCGGCATTCGCGCGTGGTAGAGCCGGCCCAGGTTGCGTTCGCGCAGGGTTTCCACGAAGCGGCGGAACGCCTCGCGCGGCAGGTACAGCGGCGCACCCTTGCGCTCGTGGGTCTGCAGGTGCAGGTGGTGGAAGGCGTCGAAGTCGTCGTCCATGCTCAGTTGCAGGCCCTGCTCGGTGCAGCGCCCGATCAGCCGGCGATGGTTCTTGTCCACCCGCGTCCATGCGCTGGCGAGGTCGCTGATGTCTACCACATAAGTGTAGGTCGGCTGCACGCTCCAGCCGCGCGACTGGAACGTGCGCAGGTCGGTGCAGGTGGAGCGGCTCTTGAAGCGCAGCCGCCCCAGCGGCAGGCGCGCGAGCGCGTGCTCCAGCGCATCCATGGTCTGCAGCCGGCGCGAGGTGGCAGTGGCCGGGCAGCTGCAGGCATGCGGCACCAGCACCAGGCCGTTGTAGTAGAGCAGCCGCCGCGGCGACACGAAGGCGCCGCGGCGGTCGCTGCATTCGAACAGCGCGATGCCGCCGACGATGTGGTCGTCGCGCTCTGCGGCAAGCACGCGGAAGCGGCCGCCGGTGGCGACGCACAGCGCGTCGAGGTACTCGGGCAGCGAATACACGCTGCCGTCCGGGGAGGCCGTGACTGCGGCGACCCAGCGCGGGTAATCCGCGGGATCGAGTATGCGGGTTGTCGGCAGCGTGGCCATCGTCGCGCATCCTTTTCGCTGGAGAGCGTCAGCGCGGCGCCTGTCGAGGGCGCCGTTCCACCGGTGGTGACCCCCGCGAACCTTCCCGCGGATATCCGGAGCCCCGCCGGTGCGACATCCTAGGCCACGGCACGGCTTGTGCGCAAAGACCGCGGGCTGCGACGGGCGGGCAGGCGACGGTTCGGAAACCCCGCAAGGCGCTGCACCGGTTCGTTTCGGATCTCGGCTATTTTCCGGAGTAAGCCGGGCCACGCAATACCGCCCCCGGCAGCGCGTCCGTCATCTTGCCGCCAGCGATCACCGGGACCCCGTTGACCAGCACATATTGCATCCCGACCGACAGCTGGTTCGGGTCGGTGAAGGTGGCGACATCGCGGATCGCAGCCGGGTCGAACACGACGATGTCTGCCCACATGCCTTGCTTGAGCACGCCGCGATCCGTCAGATGCACACGCTGGGCCGCCAATGCGCTGAACTTGCGGATGGCGTCCGGAAGCGTGAGCAGCTTCTGCTCGCGCACGTACCTGGCGAGAATGCGCGGAAAGGTGCCGTAGGCGCGTGGGTGCGGACGATCCTTGCCGAGCAGGCCATCCGGCGAGGTTCCCTCATAGTCCGTGTCGATCGAAACCCACGGCTGCTTCAGCGCCAGCTCGACATCGGACTCCTGCATGCCGAACACCACCGAACTGGTGGCGGCGTTGTCCTTGATCAGGAAGTCGCAGATCGTGTCGATCGGATCCTCGTGCCACTCCGCTGCAATCTCACTGACCCGCTTGCCGACGTACTTCTGCAACGCCTTGTTGTTGACGCTGCCGATCATGATGCCGTGCGCCTGCTCGATGGCCGCGAGCCACTCGTTGTCCCAGGCCTCGCTGGGAGTGAGCATGTCCTTGCGGATGCGCGCACGCGTGGCCTCATTCTTCAGGCGTTCGATCAGTTTCAGGTTGCCGCCGTCATGGGCCCAAGGCGGGATGAAGGCCGACAGATCGTTCTGCCACGCGGTATAGGCGTAGGTGTCCGCCGCCACGTCGATGCCGCTGGCACGAGCCGCGTCGATGCGCGCGATCACCTGCGCCATCCTGCCCTTGAGGTTGCCGGTGGCCTTGAGATGGAAAATCTCCACCGGAATATCCGCCTCGCGGCCGATGCGGAAGGTTTCGTCCAGCGCCGCCATCTCGGCATCGCCCTCGTTGCGCATGTGGGTCGCGTAGATGCCGCCATGGCGTGCGGCAACCTTCGCCAGGGCGATCAACTCGTCGGTTCCGGCGTAAGGCGCCGGCGTGTACTCCAGCGCCGTGGACAGCCCCAGCGCACCCTGCTTCATCGCATCGGCGACCAGCACCTGCATCCGTTTCAACTCGTCCGGCGTGGGTGCGCGATTGTCGTAACCGACGACCATCTCGCGCACCGAGGTGGCGCCCACGTACGTGCCTACGTTGATGCCCATGCCTTGCTTCTGCAGGCGCGTGAAATACTGCTCGAACGTGCGCCAGTCCGGCGTTATCCCGTAATGCGCGTAGGCCGCCTGGCGTTGCCTGATCATCCCGGCGTCGAGCGGCGCCACCGATTCGCCTTCTCCGGTGATCTCGGTGGTGATGCCCTGGAAGATCTTCGACGGCACATGCGGATCGACCAGCAGGGTGATTTCCGATTGACCGAGCATGTCGATGAAGCCCGGCGCCACGACCAGGCCGTGGGCGTCGATCACCCGCCTGGCATGCGCGTCGGCGAGGTTGCCGATCGCGGCGATGCGACCGTCCTTCACGGCGACGTCGGCCGCGTACCAGGGCGAACCCGTGCCGTCGATGATGTGACCGTTGCGGATGATCGTGTCGTACTCGACGCCGGCAGCCGGCGATGGCGTCGCTGCCAACAGTCCGATGGCCGCGACAATCCACATGCCGGCGGTGCGAATGAAGATGGGCATGAACCACTCCCGTCAAATGGCCATCTGTCGGCGAGGCGTTGCCCGCCATCAGGCCGGTAGCGAAAGGCCCCGGCTGACGCCAGGGCGTTCTTCCGGTGCGGCCATCGACCGCTCGACTAGAAATCCTGCGTGAAGCTGATGCCGAACGTGCGCGGCCGGCTGAAACCCGTGTACACCTGTCCATTCGGGTATTCCGGCACCACGCCGTGCGCACCGCAAACCGTTACCGCACACTCGGAGAACTTGTACAGCGCGGCGCGCTTGTCGAACGCGTTGTTGATGTAGACACTCGCCGACCAGTTGCTCCCCTGGAGACCGGCGGACAGGTCCACCGAATTGTAGGCGGGCAGGCCGCCGTAGAGGCTGCGTTCGAGCAGGAGCAGGCTCGTCGTGCGGTTCCCCACATGCGTCAATGCGCCCTGGACGAAGCCGCTCTTGCTGCCGACATCAAAGGTGTAACGCGCGATGAGGTTGCCCTTGAACCGTGGCGTGATGGGCAGGCGGGTGCCCGTGGGCGCCAGCGGCCCGTCCACCGTGTCGCCGGTTTGCGTGTTGATCGAGCCGGCGGGACAGTCGGTGACGGGGCGGTTGTCGTTGTCGGTGAAGCCGCAGTAGTTGGCGGTCAACTTGGCGTCATACAAGGCGAAGCCGGCGCTCAGCTGCAGGTTGTAGGTCGCCTGCCAGTTCAGCTGCGACTCCAGTCCGTCGATGCGGGCCGAATTGGCATTGAGGATTTCGGAAATGCCGTTCGGACCGGTGATGTCGAACTGGAAATTGTTCCAGGTCTCGCGGAACACGGCCCCGTTGAAGGTCAGCCGATGGTCGAACCACGAGGTTTTCCAGCCGAGTTCGACGTTGGTCAGGAAATCCGCCTGATAGGGCGGCAGCGACGCGTTGCGGTTGATGCCACCCGGACGATAGCCCTCGGACCGGGTGAAATAGACCATGGCTTGGGGCGTGACATGCCAGGTCAGATTGATCTTGTTGAGCGACCCGCTTTGCTTCACCCGCTTGTCGAAGTCCAGACAGGGCGCGCCCTCGAATGGCTCGGGCGAGATGCAGCCGGCCTCGCCGTAACTCGAGCCGGGGAAATAGCCCTCGCTGAAACCGAAAAAGCCGTAAAAGCTGCCGCTGTCGCGGTAATAGCGCTCACCGATCGTGCCCGTAAGAACGTCGGGGATGAAGTCCCAGGACAGTTCGCCGTACACCGACTGGTCGCGATCGTAGCGGATCTGCCGGCTCAGATAGAGGGTGTCCGGCCAGCCGGTAACCGTCAGCGAATCGGCCAGGCCGCTGATCTTGTACTGGTACTGGATATCGTGTTTCAGCTTCTGCCAGAACGCGCCGGCAACCAGACGCAGGCGATCGTCGCTGGGTGAGACAAGACGCAGTTCGTGGCTGTTGTCGGTGTAGTGGTCGCGGAAAAATGGGTGCTGCGACGGATCGATCAGGCCTCCGGCGTTGTCGTAAAAATAGACACCGGAGCCGTTCAGCGTGTCGTACCAGAACGAGTAGTCCGTGTAGTCGGACTCCTGCTCCTGGTTGCGCTTGAGATGGGCGTAGGCATAGGTCATATCGAAATTGCCGATCTTGCCTTGCACGGTCAGCGCGCCCTGCCACCAGCGATCGTTGTTGCGCTCGGGAAAGAAGTGCGTGACGGCGAGATCGCCCACGCTCGGGTTGCTGGAAGACGAACCATGGGAGATCGTCTGTTGCCCCATCAGGGTCGGGCTGATCGACCAGCTGTCGTCGAGATCCACTTTCAGCGCGGCGCGTGCGCCCTGGGTGTCGGCGTCGTTGTAGTGCTTGCGGGCGTGTCCGTGGCATTGCAGCAGCACGCCGGGGTTGCAGTCGTCGGCGTTGCTGATGGTGATGCCGGACGACGGGTAGGTACGCGTGCCGGGCTTGTTGTCGATGTAGCCCGCGTCGTGTTCACGCCAACCCACCAGGCGAATGGCGGCACTCTTGCCCAGCGGAATATTGACCATGCCCTCGGCGGTGGAGCCGATGCCGCCGTGGGCAACCTTGTCGACGCCGAGCGCGTAGTTTGCCGCGAAAGCGCCGGGGTCGGGCTGGTTGGTGATGATGCGCAACGCGCCCGCTTCGGCACTGGCGCCGTACAACGTACCCTGGGGTCCGGCCAGCACCTCGATGCGGGCGATGTCGTACATGTGGATGTCGACTGGCCCCTGGATCGTGGTGATCGGCTGGTTGTCGAGGTACACGCCGACGCTCGGCCGTGACCCGGTATAGTCCCCGCCGCTGCCGCTGCTGACACCGCGCATGTAGATGATGGCAAAGCCTTGCGCGCCATTGCCGCCACCGTTGTCCTGAAAGGACACGCTGGGCAGGTACTTCACGTAGTCCCTGAAGTTCTGGACGTGCAGGGCCTCAAGTTGATCCTGTGCCAGCACGTCGATGCTGATCGGCACCTTCTGCAAATCCTCGGTGCGCCTCTGCGCGGTCACCGTGACCGTGCCCAGGGTCTTCGCCTTTTGCACCGTCGCGGAGGCCGTCGCGGCCGATGCGGGCTGCTCGGCAACGTCCTGGGCGAGCGCTGGTGCGGTCACGGCGAAACTGATCGCCGCCGCAAGCGGCAGGCGCGCCAGCATCACCCGTTGCGCCTTGCCGCCACACTTGAAATGACCTTTGGGCATGACCTGCTACCTCCCCACAGACCGTAACGGAGCAACCAAACCTGCCGAGCCTTATCGCAACCTGATGAAATGACCCGCGGGCCTCGCAGGCGCGTCGCCATGGGGATGGGCCTGCACGGTGGCCACGGCCGGCGTCTTGCGCTTCATGGGTGATCCCCCGGGGTGTGTGGACTTGCCTGCGGAAGCTCGCGCGCTTCCGCGAGCAGCGTTTCGACGACCGCGTCGGCACCGGTCGCGATCGGGTCGAAGACGACCAGGCCGGTTTCCCCGTGCGCGCGCGCGAACGCGTCCGCGCGTTGGCTTTCGCTCATGCCGTGCGTGTTGAGCGCGACGGCGATGCAGCGTGCGGCGCGGTTGGTCAGGCGCGCGGCCTGTTCGTTGGCGGCGATGCAGGCGGCGAGCGTCGGCAGCGGATAGTCCGGGTAACCGTCGATGTGGGTGCGCCGCGGGTCGTGGCAGAGCACCAGCGCGTCCGGCTGCGAGCCGTGCAGCAGGGCGAGGCTGACGCCGGCATAGGCCGGGTGGAACAGCGAGCCCTGGCCTTCGATCACGTCCCAGTGCCCGGGCTCGTTGTCGGGCGACAGCGCTTCGGCTGCGCCGGCGGCGAAATCGGCGACGACCGCGTCGATCGCGACGCCGGCGCCGGCGATGAGGATGCCGGTTTGTCCGGTCGCGCGAAAATCGGCGGCCATGCCACGTCGCACCATGGCGCGGTGAATGGCCAGCGCGGCGTACTTCTTGCCGACCGCGCAATCGACGCCGACCATCAGCATCCGGCGGCCGCTGCGCTTGCGGCCGGAGCCGACGTCGAAATGCGCGTCGGCGTGGCGCACGTCGAACAGCCGCACGCCGGCCAGGCGCGCGGCCGCGGCAATCCGCGGATTCTCGCCGAGGCGTGCATGCATGCCGCTGGCGATGTCGAGGCCGGCGTGGATCGCGGCCAGCAGGGTGTCGATCCACGCCTCGTCGAGTGCGCCGCCGAAGGTGGCCACGCCGATCACCAGCGTGCGCACGCCGGCGGCGGCCGCCGCGGCCGGCGTCATGTCAGGCAGGCCGAGGTCGACCGTGTCGGCATCGAGCCGGCATTGCCCGGCGCACAGTTCCGGGCGCCAGTCGAGAATGCCGCTGGCCGTCTTGGCGTCGAGGCGGTGCGGGGTGTTGCCGAGGAAGAGAAGGTACGGGGCGGCGATCTGCATGTCAGCGTGCCTCCTGGCGGCGCAGCACCCGGCCCGGATGGGCGCCGGTCGCCTTGCCGTCGGCCAGGACCACGGTGCCGTTGACCCATACGCGCGCGATGCCGACCGACAGCTCGTGCGGCTTCGCGTAGGTGGCGCGGTCGGCCACCGTGCGCGGATCGAACAGGACGAGGTCGGCCGCCGCGCCGACGCGGATCCGGCCGCGGTCGCGCAAGCCCATGTGTTGCGCGGCCAGTCCGGTCATCTTGTGCACGGCCTGCTCGAGCGTCAGCATCTTCTGCTCGCGCACGTACATGCGCAGCACGCGCGGGAACGTGCCGTAGCCGCGCGGGTGCAGGCCGTCGAGGCTGCCGTCGGAACAGATGTTCGCCTGCGGCCAGGCGATGAACTTCGCGATGTCGCGCTCGTCCATGCTGCGGCTGATGACCTGCGCAGTGCTGTGGGCCGCTTCCGATTCGCGGATCAGGGCCATCACCGTATCCGCGTCGTCGGTGCCGCGCAGGTGCGCGATATCGGCCACGCTCTTGCCGACCAGGTCCGGTTCGGGCTTGAACTGCGACAGGCGCAGGCCGTCGGCCGGGGAGAGGTGCTTGAGCACGAATTCGGCGGTCGCGCGGTTGCCGAAGTCGCGCTCGGGCCACAGCACGATCAACTCGCTGTGCCAGCTGTCGTAGGGATAGACGTCGAGCGTCGCGTCGACGCCTTCGGCGCGCGCCTTGTCGAGCACGCCCAGGAAGCGGTCGGCCTGGCCCCACCAGTCGGTCATCGCCAGCTTGGCGTGGCTGACCTGCACCGGGATCTTCGCCTCGCGACCGATCGTCAGCAGTTCGTCGAGCGCGCCCCAGACCTTGCGGTCCTCGCTGCGCATGTGGCTGATGTAGCGGCCACCGTAGGGCGCGACGGCGTCGGCGAGCGCGAGCACCTCGGCGCGCGTGGAGTAGAGGCCCGAGTCGTATTCAAGGCCGGTCGACAGGCCGAGCGCACCGGCCTTCATGTCGGCGGCGAGCAGCTGGCGCATCGCCTGCACCTGCGCCGGCGTCGCCGCGTGGCTGGCGTCGACGCCCATCACCTCCGCGCGCAGCGAGTTGTGGCCCGCGTACGAGGCGATGTTGATCGCCGCCGGCGTGGCGTCGTAGCGGCGGAACAGATCGGCGATCGGCTCCTGCGAGAAGCCGTCCTGACCGATGACGATCGTGGTGACGCCCTGACTGGTCACCGGCAGCGCGTCGAGCTGGCTGTCGAGGCCGCGATCGTGGTGGCTGTGCGTGTCGATGAACCCTGGCGCGAGCACCAGCCCGCGGGCATCGACCACCTGTTCGTCGCGCTGCGGTGCGAGTTCGCCGATGGCGGCGATGCGGCCATCGGCGACGCGCACGTCGACCTGCCGCGCCGCGGCGCCGGTGCCGTCGACGACGACGGCATGGCGCACGATGAAGTCGGCCGCTGCCGCATGGCCGGCTGGCAGCACGGCCAGCGGCGCGATCAGCAGCAGTGACACCAGTGTTCGGTTCGTCATGGCATCGGTTCTCCGGAAAAACATGCGGCTCAACCCCACAGCGCCGCGCTGGGCGGTGAGACGAGGCCACGCTGGTAGTGCAGGCCCGGGTCGCGGTCGCGGCCGATGAGCAGCGGGCCATCGAGGTCGACAAAGCGTGCGGCACCGGCGACGAGCGTGGCCGGCGCCATGCCGAGCGACGTCCCCTCCATGCAGCCCACCATCAAGCCGAAGCCGAGCTGGCGCGCGCGGGCGGTCATGCGCAGCGCCTCGGTCAGGCCACCGGTCTTGTCCAGCTTCACGTTGACCAGGTCGTAGCGGCCGCACAGCGCGTCGAGGTCGGCGCCGACGTGGGCCGACTCGTCGGCGCAGACCGGCACGCGGCGCTTGATCCGCGCCAGCGCGTCGTCCTTGCCCGCGGGCAGCGGCTGCTCGATCATCGCGACACGCGCGGCCTGCAGCGCCGGCATGACGCCGTCGAGCAGCGCCGGGTCCCAGGATTCATTCGCGTCGATGATCAGGGTCGCGGCCGGAGCGGCGTCGCGCACGGCCGCGACGCGGGCGACGACGTCGTGCACATCGAGTTTCAGCTTGATCAGGGCGCGGTCGCCGTCGGTGGCGACGATCGCGCGCGCCTTGTCCGCCTGCTGCGCCGCCTCGCCCACGCTGATGGTCTGCGCGGTGCGCACCTGGCCCGGGGCGGGGATTCCGGCCAGTTCCCAGACACGCCGCTTCGCCAGTTTCGCGCGCAGATCCCAGAACGCACAGTCGACCGCGTTGCGCGCGGCGCCGGCCGGCACGCGATCGTGGATGCGGTCCCAGGACTCGCCGCGGGCGAGGCGGGCGAGCAGTTCGCGCACGGTCTTCATCACGCCGTCCACGCTCTCGCCGTAGAACGCCGTGGGCGTGCATTCGCCGCGGCCGACGGCGCCATCGCACGACAGCGTTGCCACGATGACGTCGGCATGCAGATAGGTCTCGTGCGCGATGACGAATGGCGCGGCGAGATCCCAGCGTTCGTGGCGAACTTCGGTCTGCATGCAAGCCGGCCTCTGGACGTGGATGCACAATTTATATCATAGTAACTTCCATGAAAGAAAAATTGCAAACAGCGGGTGGCGACGAACCGGAGCTGGCGCGCACGCTCGGCCCGCTCCAGTTGACGATGATCGGTGTCGGCTGCGTCATCGGGGCCGGCATCTTCGTCATGACCGGCACCGCGGCGGCGACCCATGCCGGGCCGGCGGTGGTGCTGTCGTTCGTGGTGGCGGCGATCGCCTGCGGCTTCACCGCGTTCTGCTATGCCGAGCTTGCCGGCACGATGCCGCTGTCCGGTTCGAGCTATTCGTATGCGCTGCTCACGTTCGGCCGCTTCACCGCGTGGTGCGCCGGCTGGCTGCTGCTGCTCGAGTACGGCATTGCCGCGGCGACCGTCGCGGTCGGCTTCGCCGGCTACGCGGTGGCGTTGCTCGACCAGTTCGGTCTCCACCTGCCGGCGTCGATCACCACGCCGATGCTCGACTTCCGCGCCGACGGCGGCAGCAACCGCCTGCAGTTCGGCGGCGGCATCAACCTCGTCGCCGCCGGCGCGATCCTGGTGGTGACGGCTGTCCTGTTGCGCGGGGTGACGCAGTCGTTCGCGTTCAACACGGCCGTCGTGCTGCTCAAGATTGCTGCGCTGGTCGCCTTCGTGCTGGTCGGCATCGCCTTCATCGACCCGGCCAACCTCACGCCGTTCGTGCCGCCGGCGCGGGGCGATTTCGAGTTCGGCTGGCCTGGCGTGCTGCGCGGCGCCTCGGCGATCTTTTTCGCCTACGTCGGCTTCGAGACCGTGTCCACGAGCGCGGCCGAGGCGCGCAACCCCCAGCGCGACCTGCCGATCGGCATCTTCATGACGCTGGCGGTCTGCACCGTGCTGTACATGGCCGTCGCCGCGGTGATGACCGGCATCGTGCCCTACGCCCGGCTCGGCGTCGCCGATCCGATTGCGGTCGCCGTCGACGCGATGCAGCTGCCGATGTTCGGCATCGCGGTCAAGTCCGCTGCGGTGATCGGCCTGCTTTCGGTACTGCTGACGTCGATCTACGGACAGACCCGCATCTTCTACGCGATGGCGCGCGATCGCATGCTGCCGCCGGTGTTCGCGCGGATCGACGGCAGGACGCGCACGCCGCAGGCCGGTACCGTCTATACCGGCGTGGCCATGGCGTTGCTCGCGGCGTGCCTGCCGATCAGCCTGCTCGGCGACCTGATCAGCCTCGGCACGGCGGTCGCGTTCGCGATCGTCTGCGCGGCGGTCATGCGCCTGCGCGTGGTCGAGCCCGATCGCCCGCGTTCGTTCCGGGTGCCGCTGGGCGGCATCCGCGTGCGTGGCTGGTGGATCGGCGTCATTCCGGCGCTCGGCATCGCCTTCGCCGCGATGATGGGCTTGCCGCTGCTGATCGACATGGTGCTGCGCGCGACGCGCGGCGACGTGCTGCCGCTGGCGATCGTCGGCGGCTATTTCGCGGTCGGCCTGGTCATCTACGCGGTCTACGTGCGCTCGCGCTGAACGGGAGCGGCGATCCTGGTTCCGCACAAGCGCCGGGCCTCGGCCCGACGGTGCGCTGCATGCTCAAGGCTCGATGTCGCCACCCTTCTTGCGCGGCCCGCGCGCGGGTTTCCCGACGTGGCCGACGAATTCCTGGTAGAGGTCGGAGACGTGGGCGAGGCGCTGCTCCACGCGGTCGCCGAGCGCGAGAACCACGCCGTTGACCAGCAGCGCCAGTGCCGCGTGGATAGGGACGGTGGTGCCCCAGAAGATCCCGCTTTCCGTCGGCAAGGCCAGGATGTGCGGCGTGTATTCGCTGGCCCAGTGACAATACTTGTCGGTAATCATCACCAGCGGCAGCCCGCGTTGCCGGCAATGACGGGCGAGCAGTTGTGCCTGGCGGGAGTAGCGGCGCGTCTCCACGATCACGACGCAATCCTTGTCGGTGCCGTCGAGCAGCACCTCCGAGAAGCTTCCGGTAGACAGGTCGGCCACCCGCACCCGCGGGCGCACGTATTGCAGGAAACTGGCGAAGTGGGCCGCAAGCCCGCGCTCGGTCTGGAATCCCACGATGTGCAGGGTCGAGCAGTGCGCCAGACGCGCGACGATGTCCTGCCATTCGCGCGTTTCCGCGCGGCGGTAGACCTCGATGATGCCGGCGATGGTCAGGTCCAGGTCGCGTTGCAGCGCCGGCTCGCCGCCGCCGGTCTGCAGCATCGAGCGCAGGCCCTCGCCGATCGGCCATGGTGCAACGGCCACGTCGAACTTGAACGCTGCCTTCAGCTCGCGGAAGTTCCGGTAGCCGAGGCGGCGGCAGAACCGGCCCACCGTCGCGGCGCTGATGGCGAGTTTGGCGGCCAGCGAGTTGGCGGTCTCGAACGGCACCGCCTGCCGGTTGGTGAGCAGGAAGTTCGCGATCACCCGTTCGGACGCGGTCATCCGGTCCATTTCGCTGCGGAGCTGGCTGAACAATCGCCGGTCGGCGCTGCTTGGCTTTGGCGACATCGACGCCGTCTCCCGTGGGTTCGATCGTGCTGGATCGGTACGAAAGTATGATCCGGCGCGGCGCAGGCCGCACGGCGCACGCCGCCCGGTGGTGAGCCGGCGATGGCAGAACGGGCGCCTGCGCGCCCGTTCTGCTGCAACCGATCGATGGTCCGCCAGCAGCTCAGTAGCGGTAGTGATCCGGCTTGTACGGCCCTTCCACCGGCACGCCGAGGTAGGCGGCCTGGGTCGGGGTGAGCGTGGTCAGCTTCACGCCGATCTTCTCCAGGTGCAGGCGCGCGACCTCTTCATCCAGCTTCTTGGGCAGGATGTAGACCTTGTTCTCGTAGCTGTCCTTGTGCGCCCACAGGTCGATCTGCGCCAGGGTCTGGTTCGAGAAGCTGTTGCTCATCACGAAGCTCGGATGGCCGGTGGCGCAACCGAGGTTGACCAGACGGCCTTCGGCCAGCAGGAACAGCGCGTGGCCGTCGGCGAACACGTACTTGTCCACCTGCGGCTTGATGTTGATCTTTTCCACGCCGGCCATCGCATTCAGCGCGTCGACCTGGATCTCGTTGTCGAAGTGGCCGATGTTGCAGACGATCGCCTGGTCCTTCATCGCCTTGAGGTGCTCCAGCGTCAGCACGTCCTTGTTGCCGGTGGTGGTGACGTAGATGTCGCCGCGGCCCAGCGTGCTTTCGACGGTGTTGACTTCGAAGCCTTCCATCGCCGCCTGCAGCGCGTTGATCGGGTCGATTTCGGTGACCACCACGCGCGCGCCGTACGCACGCAGCGAGTGCGCGCAGCCCTTGCCGACGTCGCCGTAGCCGCAGACCACCGCGACCTTGCCGGCCAGCATCACGTCCATCGCGCGCTTGAGGCCGTCGGCCAGCGACTCGCGGCAGCCGTACAGGTTGTCGAACTTGGATTTCGTCACCGAGTCGTTGACGTTGATCGCCGGCACCAGCAGCGACTTCGTCTCGGCCAGCTGGTACAGCCGGTGCACGCCGGTGGTGGTCTCCTCGGAGACGCCCTTCCAGTCCCTGACCACGGTGTGCCAGTAGCCCGGGCGCTCGGTGTGCACGCGCTTGAGCAGGTTCTTGATCACCTGCTCCTCGTGCGAGGAGGCCTTCTCGTCGACCCACTTCGAACCGTTCTCCAGCTCGTAGCCCTTGTGGATCAGCAGCGTCACGTCGCCGCCGTCGTCGACCACCAGCTGCGGGCCGAGGAAGCCGCCCTTGCCGTCGGGGAAGGACAGCGCGTCCAGCGTGCAGTCCCAGTACTCCTCCAGCGTCTCGCCCTTCCAGGCGAACACCGGCGTGCCGGTGGCGGCGATCGCCGCGGCGGCGTGGTCCTGGGTGGAGAAGATGTTGCACGAGGCCCAGCGCACGTCGGCGCCGATGTCCTTCAGCGTCTCGATCAGCACCGCGGTCTGGATCGTCATGTGCAAGGAGCCGGTCACGCGCACGCCCTTCAGCGGGGCGTCCGGCGCGTACTTGCGGCGGATCGACATCAGGCCGGGCATCTCGTGCTCGGCGATGTCCAGCTCCTTGCGGCCGAAATCGGCCAGCGAGATGTCGCGGATCTTGTAGTCGGTGGCGGTTTCTTTCAGTGCGGCGTTCATCAATATCTCCGGTTGGTGCGAGGCTCTTGTGAAGAGTCCGGCCATGGATGGCCGACCTTGCTTCGCGAAGGGACCCGCGTAAAGCACAGAGCGCCGTTGTGGAACGTGCCACGCCGAGCCTGGCCGATGCGTGGGGCTGCAGATGGATCTGCCTTCACGCCAACGGTCGCAGCGCCCCTCGGCGGGCAGTGCAGCTTGCCATTGTAGCGGCAGACATAAGCTTATGCCCGCCGGCGTGGTGCCGCGGCCGTGTCGATTCGGTAGGCTGGGCGCTTGGCCGCAACGTGGAGCACGGCGTGGAAACAGATCGCGAGCCCGAATTCCTGCCGCACGACGGCCCGCTGCGCGAGGACGTGGGCCGGCTGGGTGCGATGGTCGGCCGGATGCTGGCCGAGCAGGGCGGCGAGGCGTTCTTCGAGCGGGTCGAGCAGGTGCGCATCGCGGCGATCCGGCGGCGCGCCGAGGGCGCCTCCACCGGCGAGCTGGCGCGTTCGCTGGCCGGCCTGGAGCCCGACCGTGCCGAGGCGCTGGCGCGGGCGTTCGCCACCTATTTTCACGCGGTCAACACGGCCGAGCGGGTGCATCGCATCCGCCGCCGCCGCGACTACCAGCGCGAAAGCGACCAGGTGCAGCCCGAATCGCTGCTCGACGCGCTGGGCCGGCTGCAGGCGCAGGGCGTGGACGCGGCCGAGTTGCTGGGCTGGCTCGATCGGCTGTGGATCGAGCCGGTGTTCACCGCCCATCCCACCGAGGCCGTGCGCCGCTCGCTGCTGGAGAAGGAGCAGGCGATCGTGCGCTCGCTGGTTGACGGGTTCGACCCCACGCGCACACCGCAGGAGCGTGCCGCGGACGACGAGCGCATCTACATGGCCCTGTCGGCCGGCTGGCAGACCGCCGAGGCCTCGCCGATCCGGCCCACGGTGCAGGACGAACACCACCATGTCGGCTTCTACCTGGCCAACCCGCTGTACCGGGTGGTGCCGGCGCTGTACGAGGCGCTGGCCGAGGCCCTGCAGACGGTCTATGGCGTGGCGGTGGAACTGCCGCGGTTGCTGGGCTTCGCCACCTGGGTCGGCGGCGACATGGACGGCAACCCGAATGTCGGCGCCGACACCATCGCCGCCAGCCTCGCCACCCAGCGCGCGCACGTGATCGAGCACTATCTCTCCGACGTGGCCGCGCTCGCGCGCCTGCTCAGCCAGACCGACAGCCGGGTGCAGGTGGCGCCCGCGTTGCGTCAGCGGCTGGCCGACTATCGCGAGCGCTTCCCGCAAGCGGCCGGTCGCATCCGCCCGCGCCACGCCGACATGCCCTATCGCTGCCTGCTCACCCTGATCGGCGCGCGGCTGGAGGCCAGCCTGCGCGACGACGATGCCGACGGCTACGCCTCCTCGGCCGAACTGCAGGGCGACCTGCAGCTGATCGCCGACAGCCTGATCGCCCACCGCGGCCTGCATGCCGGCGCCTACGCGGTGCAGCGGCTGGTCCAGCGCGTGCGCACCTTCGGCCTGCACCTGGCGCGGCTCGATGTGCGCCAGGATTCTCGCGTGCACGACGACGCGCTGGCCGCGCTGCTCGACGACGAGGCCTGGCCTGCGCGGCCGGCCGCCGAGCGCACGCGGCAGCTGCGCGACTACGCCAGCGGCGACGCACGCTTCGCGATCAGCCACAGCGGGGTGGTCACCGCGCTGTACGACGTGTTCGCCACCCTGGGCGACACGCGCCGCCGTTACGGCAGCGAGGCGGTGGGGCTGTACGTCATCAGCATGGCGCGCAGCGCGGCCGACGTGCTGGCGGTGCTGGCGCTGGCGCGCTACGGCGGCCTGGTGCAGGACGACAACGTGCCGCTCAACATCGCCCCGTTGTTCGAGACGGTGGACGACCTGAAGAACGCGCCGGCCACCTTGCAGGCGCTGCTCGACGACCCGGTCTATCGCCGCCATCTGGCCGCGCGCAACGACCAGCAGTGGGTGATGCTCGGTTATTCGGACAGCGGCAAGGACGGCGGCACGCTGGCCTCGCGCTGGGGTTTGCAGCGCGCGCAGGTGGAGTTGCTGGAGGTGGCGCGCGGCGCCGGCATCCAGCTGGCGTTCTTCCACGGCCGCGGCGGCTCGGCCAGTCGCGGCGGCGTGCGCATCGCGCCGGCGCTGATGTCCTCGCCGCGCGGATCGGTGGCCGGCGTGCTGCGGGTGACCGAGCAGGGCGAGGTGATCCACCGCAAGTACGGCATCCGCGCGCTGGCGCTGCGCAACCTGGAGCAGACCGTCGGCGCCGTGCTGCGCGCCTCGCTGCGTCCGCGTGCCGACGACCCGCGCGAGGAGCAGTGGCGCGAACGCATGAACGTGCTGTCGGCGGCCAGCCGCGAGACCTATCGCGCCTTCGTCGAGCATGCGCACTTCGTGGAGTACTTCCGCAGCGCCACCCCGATCGACGTGATCGAGCGCATGACCCTCGGCTCGCGCCCGGCCAGCCGGCGCAGCATGCAGGGCGTGCAGGACCTGCGCGCGATCCCGTGGGTGTTCGCCTGGACCCAGTGCCGCTCGATCCTGCCCGGCTGGTATGGCCTCGGCAGCGCGCTCGAGCGCGGCATGCACGAGTTCGGCGAGCAGGCGATGGCCGGGATGGCCAGCGCCTGGCCGTTCTTCAGCAACATGCTGGACGACGTGGAAATGGTGCTGGCCAAGTGCGACCTCGACATCGCCGAGGCGTTCTCGCGCCTGTCCGGAACGTTGCACGAGGAGATGTTCGGCCTGGTTCGCGGCGAGTTCGAACGCACTCGGCGCGCGCTGCTGCAATTGAACGGGCACCGCAACCTGCTGCAGGACGCCCCGCGGCTGGCCGCCTCGATCCGCCTGCGCAATCCGTACGTGGACCCGATGAGCCTGCTGCAGGTCGACCTGCTGCGGCGCTGGCGCGAGAGCGGCTGCGAGGACGACGCGCTGCTGCAGGCCCTGGTCGCCTGCGTCAATGGTGTTGCGCAGGGGCTGCAGAATACCGGCTGAGCGCCAGCCAGTCGTGCAGGAGCGCACTGGTGCGCGATGCTTTCCGTCGCGCAACCACGAGCATCGCGCACGAGTGCGCTCCTACAAGCCGAGTCCCGCCTGCAGCGCCGCGATGCGCTGCTCGCGTGGCAGGCGCTTCCAGGCGATCTCCAGCTTGAGCGCCTCGCTGCGGTCGGCGACCCAGACCCAGCCCAGCAACCGCTGCGGTGGATTGGAACGCGTGAAGCGGGCGCCCTTGCCGGCGAGGTGTTTCGCGTAGCGCTGCTCGGGGTCGCGCGCGATGCCGGTGTAGACGCGGCCGTCGGCGCATTCGAGCAGGTAGACGGCCCAGGCGTCGGCGCCGGGCGCATCCGTGTCGCTCATGCGCTCAGGCCCACTCGACCAGGCCTTCGGCCTCGCACATCTGCTTCCATGACGGGCGCGCCTTCAGGCGCGCGGCCAGCGCGGCCAGCTGCGGCCATGACGTCGCCGGCCTAGGCATGTTGCGCGACCAGCGCATCAGCATCAGGGCGTACAGGTCGACCATGCTGAAGTGCTCGCCGAGCATGTACGGGCCATGCGCGGCGAGGTGGGCGTCGATCTTCGTCCAGCATTTTTCGATGCCGGCGCGCGCAGCCTGCTTGATCGTGTCGGCGCCTTCCGGCAGGTGGTCGCCGGGATAGAACCACTGGCGGAACAGTGGCTGCAGGTTGTTGGCCAGGTACAGCATCCACTGCAGGAAGTCCGCACGCTGCGCGCTGCCGGGGGCCGGCGCCAGCGCCGCGTCGGGGTGCCGTTCGGTCAGCAGCATCGCCAGCGCGGCGGCTTCGCCGTGCGGCACGCCGTCGACCAGCAGCGTCGGCACCACACCGTTGGGGTTGATCGCCAGATACGCGGCGCTGCGCTGCTCGCCCTTGTCGAGGTCGACGCGCTTGAGTTCGTGCGGCGCGCCGATTTCCAGCAGGGCCAGGTGCACGAGCAGGTTGGCCGAGCCGGGGGCGTAGTAGAGCGTGTACATGGGTGGTAGTCCGTGGGGTGATCCACGGATGATACGCCGGGAGAAAGGGCGAGAAGTGAGTGGAGAGGATTGAGAAACGAGAGAAAGCACATGAGCGGGAGGTCTCTGCTCTGCGCTCACTCCTGCTTCGCTCAGCCATCCAATTCCGACCAGCGCGCGTAGACTGCATCCAGTTCGGCCTGCAACTTCACCAGCGCCTCGTTCGCCTTGACGATGTCCGCGCTGTCCTGCTGGAAGAAGGTCGGGTCGGCCATTGCGGCGGTGCGCGCGGCGATGTCGGTTTCCAGTTGCTCGATGCGGCCGGGCAGCTGCTCCAGTTCGTGCTGCTCCTTGAAGCTGCGCTTGCGCTTCGCTGCGGCGGGTGCGGCCGGAGCAGCGGCGGGGGCGGCGGCCGGCTTGTTGCCAGCGGTTGTGCCGCGCGGCGCCGGCCGCTGGCGCAGCCAGTCGCTGTAGCCGCCCACGTATTCGCCGACCCGGCCGTCGCCTTCCAGCACCAGCGTGCTGGACACCACGTTGTCGAGGAAGGCGCGGTCGTGCGAGACCAGCAGCAGGGTGCCCTGGTAGTCGGTCAGCAGTTCTTCCAGCAGTTCGAGGGTTTCGACGTCCAGATCGTTGGTCGGTTCGTCCATCACCAGCAGGTTGGACGGCTGCGCGAACAGCTTGGCCAGCAGCAGGCGGTTGCGCTCGCCGCCGGACAGGCGGGTGATCGGCGCGCGCGCGCGTTCGGGCGAGAACAGGAAGTCCTGCAGGTAGCCGATGATGTGCTTGCGCGATTCGTTGAGCTCGATGTACTCGCGGCCCTCGGCCACGTTGTCCAGCGCGTTGAGCTGGTCGTTGAGCTGCAGCCGGTGCTGGTCGAAATAGGCGACCTGGATGCCGGTGCCCAGCTCCGCGCTGCCGCGCTGCGGCTTGAGTTCGCCCAGCATGATCTTCAGGAGCGTGCTCTTGCCGGCACCGTTGGGGCCGATGATGCCGATGCGGTCGCCGCGCATCACCGTGGTGGTGAGATCGTCGATCAGCACGCGGCCGTCGTAGGCCTGGTGCACGTGCCGGAGGTCGATCACCTTCTTGCCCGAGGCCTGCGCGTTGGCCGCGGTCATCTTCACGTTGCCGCCCAGTTCGCGCCGCTGCGCGCGTTCCACGCGCAGCGCCTTGAGCGCGCGCACGCGGCCCTCGTTGCGGGTGCGCCGGGCCTTGATGCCCTGGCGGATCCACACTTCCTCCTGCGCCAGCTTCTTGTCGAACAGCGCGTTGGCCTGGGCCTCGGCGTGCAGGCGCTCCTCGCGCCGGCGCAGGTAGTTGTCGTAGTCGCCAGGCCAGTCGGTGAGCGCACCGCGGTCGATCTCCACGATGCGGGTGGCCAGCGCGCGCAGGAAGCTGCGGTCATGGGTGACGAACACGATGCTGCCGGCGAACTGCTTGAGGAAGCTTTCCAGCCAGCCGATCGCCTCGATGTCGAGGTGGTTGGTCGGTTCGTCCAGCAGCAGCACGTCGGGCTTGCGCACCAGTGCCTGGGCCAGCAGCACGCGGCGCTTCATGCCGCCGGACAGTGCGGCGAAGTCGGTCTCGCCGGGCAGCTCCAGCTGGCTCAGCACGTCACCGACGCGGCGGTCCAGGTCCCAGCCGTGCTGCGCCTCGATCTGGTGCTGCACCTCGCCCAGTGCGTCGAAATCGCCCTGCTCGAGCAGGTGGTGGTAGCGCGCCAGCAGACGGCCGAGGTCGCCCAGCCCTTCGGCGACCACGTCGAACACGCTGCCGGCGGTGCCCTGCGGCACCTCCTGCGCCATGCGCGCCACCACGATGCCGTTCTGCACGCGCACCTCGCCGTCGTCGGCGTGCAGCTCGCCGGCGATCAGCTTCATCAGGGTGGATTTGCCTTCGCCGTTGCGACCGACGATGCACACCCGCTCGTTTGCCTCGATCGACAGATCGACATGTTCGAGCAGGAGCGGGCCGCCGATGCTGAAGTCGACGCGTTGCAGTTGGATCAGGGACATCCGCCTATTGTAGCTGGCGGGGAGGCGACGCTGTGACCGTGGCGGGCAGGTATCACACCGGCGAGGCTGCCGCGGAATCCGCACGCTCCGCTCGATTGCGGCCCTGCTGCTTGGCGGAGTACAAGGCCATGTCGGCGCGCTTGAACAGGCTCTCGGCGGTGTCGCCGGCGATGACGCTGGCCACGCCGCAACTGACGGTGATGGCGAGCTCCCCGATCAGCGGTTGCGCGGCGATGTGGGCGCAGAGGGCTTCGGCCTTCCGCAGGCTTTCGTCGAAGCCGGTTTCCGGCAGGATCACGACGAACTCCTCGCCACCCCAGCGCGCCAGCGTGTCCACGTCGCGCAGCGTTTCCCCTGCGCGGATGGCCAGCGCCAGCAGCGCCTGGTCGCCGACCTTGTGGCCGAAGCGGTCGTTGATGCTCTTGAAATGGTCGACGTCGACCATGATCAGCGCGAAGGCGCGCCCATAGCGGGCGAATCGCACCAGTTCAGACTCGAGGATCTCCGCGAGCCGCCGCCGGTTGGGCAGCCGGGTGAGTACGTCGGTGTTGGCCAGCTGTCCCAGTTCGCCGACGGTGAGCTGCGCGATCTGCAGGCGCTGCTGATAGCTGGAGAAGAAGTACAGCGCCGCCACCAGCACGGCGGACACGATGTGCAGCTGGATGGTGAAGTTGCCGTCGGGCTGCTCGGGGTGGTGGATCAGGTACGGCAGGCTGATCGCCAGCAGCAGCGCCTGAATCGCCAGCGAGATCCTCAACCCGGTCCTGTGGCTGGTGAGCATGAAGGCCAGCACATAGATGACCGGGATCCACAGGTACAGCGGCTTGAGGTCGATGCGCTCGCCGTAGACCGGGAAGTACAACCGCAACACCATGCAGCCGGCGCAGATGACGGCGGCAAAGACCAGGCAGCTGGCGTCGATGACGCGTTGCGCCAGCAGGCGCTGGCGGACGATGACGAACATCACCGGATGGAACACGATGTTCGCGGCGAACACTGCGCGCAGTGCGGTCGACGAGGCGCCGCGCCGCTCCAGCAGGGTCCATGCGATGAGCGTGCTGAGCCAGCTCAGGATCAGCACCACCATCAGCGCGACGCGCTTGGAATGCTCCGCGTCGGGTGGGATCGGGTCGTGTCTCTTCATGGACGGTTATCGGCCGGGCATGGGTTCGGCTGAACCTCGCTTTGGACCCATGGCGTGCATCTGCGGCAGGATGTCATGCGACTGGGAGTCCTGGAAGTCAGCGGCGTCAGGTCGTACGGCATCGCAAGAGGCAGATGATCCGAGGGGCCACCAAAAGCATGTCCTCGGTCAGCCTGAAACAAAACAGGCCGCGCGGAGGCGGCCTGTTTCGGTGAGCGTGCGGATTTGTGCGCCGGTGCGTTGTTACAGCTTCGCATCCTTGCGCAGCGCCTCGGCACGGTCGGTCTTCTCCCACGAGAACGCGGTGAAGGCCTTGCCGCTGGCGTCCTTCAGCTGCACCGGGGTGCGGCCGAAATGGCCGTAGCTGGCGGTCTGCTGGTACATCGGGTGGATCAGGTCGAGCATCTGCAGGATGCCGTACGGGCGCAGGTCGAAGTGCTTGCGGATCAGCTTCTCGATCTTCTCGTCGCTGATCTTGCCGGTGCCGAAGGTGGTGACCGAGATCGAGGTGGGGTGCGCCACGCCGATCGCGTAGCTCACCTGCACCTCGCAGCGGTCGGCGATGCCGGCGGCCACGATGTTCTTGGCCACGTAGCGCGCCGCGTAGGCGGCCGAACGGTCGACCTTGGACGGGTCCTTGCCGCTGAACGCGCCGCCGCCATGACGGGCCCAGCCGCCGTAGGTGTCGACGATGATCTTGCGGCCGGTGAGGCCGCAGTCGCCGACCGGGCCGCCGATCTCGAACTTGCCGGTCGGGTTGATGTGGAACTTGGTGCCCTTGTGCAGCCACTTGGCGGGCAGCACCGGCTTCAGGATGTATTCGCGCACCGCCTCGATCAGGTCCTTCTGCTTCACGCCGGGGTCGTGCTGGGTCGACAGCACCACGGCGTCGATCGCGGTGGCGACACCGTTCTCGTAGCGCAGGGTGACCTGGCTCTTGGCGTCCGGGCGCAGCCACGGCAGCGGCGAGTTCTTCTGCTTGCGCACCTTGGCCTGCTGCTCGACCAGGCGATGCGAGAAGTGGATCGCCGCCGGCATGAAGGTCCTGGTTTCGTTGGTGGCGTAGCCGAACATCAGGCCCTGGTCGCCCGCGCCCTGGTCTTCCGGCTTCTTGCGGTCCACGCCCTGGTTGATGTCGGGCGACTGCTTGCCGATCAGGTTCAGCACGCCGCAGGTGGCGCCGTCGAAACCGACGTCGGACGAGTTGTAGCCGATGTCCAGGATCACCTTGCGGGTGATCGCCTCGAGGTCGATCCAGGCGCTGGTGGTGATTTCGCCGGCGACGATCGCCACGCCGGTCTTGACCATGGTTTCGCAGGCGACGCGGGCGCGCGGGTCCTGCGCGATGATCGCGTCGAGCACGGCGTCGGAGATCTGGTCGGCAACCTTGTCCGGATGGCCTTCGGAGACCGATTCGGAGGTGAACAGGTAATTGGACATCGCGGTTTATATCCCTTTGTACGGATAGAAAGATAAAAGAGGTCGGGCATGATACATCGACCACTTCGACTTTGCAGCTTCCCCGCCCCGGGACTGCGGCGGGGGTGGGGTACGGTTCAGCCGTCTGGACGGCCGAACGGGCCAGCTTCACGCACCGGCCCGGTCATGGGCCGGTCGCGCCGAAGGCGTTATCCAGCCGCTGCGGCCAGTTCGGCGCGTTGATCCGCTGCAGCAGCGAGGTGTCGATCGGTTCGCGCAGCCGGCTGCCGGTGGGCAGGGCGAAAGCATAGTCCTGTCGTTCCAGCAGCAGGGGCAACACCTTCAGCTGGCCGCGATAGTGCCGGCGGATATCCCAGCGCAGCAGCGGTTCGTCGTAGACCACCGCGTCGACCCGGCCGGCGGCCAGCTCGGCCAGCGCGGCGTCGACGTCGCGGGCCTTGGCGTAATCGAACTGCTGGCGGTCGAGCCAGGCGGCGCTGGTGCTGTCCGGCACGCTGGCGATGCGCATGCCGCCGAGGTCGGCGGCGCTGCGGATGCGTTCACTGAGCTGGCCGACGGTCAGCGCGCTGGTGATCGCCGCGGTGAAGAACGACACGATGAGCAGCGCGGCCAGCATCCACACCAAGCCGATGATGCGCCCGCCGACCGTGCGCGGCGCGGTGTCGCCGTAGCCGACCGTGGTCATGGTCACCATTGCCCACCAGAAGCCGGAGAAGATGCCCTGGCCGCGGCTGCCGCCGAACTGCTCCGGGTTGCGCTTGTGTTCGAGCAGCCAGACCAGGAAGCCGACCACCAGCAACAGCAGGGCCAGCGAGCCGATCACCTTGAGGAAGGCCGGCGACACCAGCGCCTGCGCCACCGCGAGCCAGCCGGCGGTCTGCCCGCCGCGCACCGCCACGGCCAGCCCGGAGCTGATGATCGGGTGGGCGAAATCCATGTGCTGCTCGCGCGCGGCGGTGGCCGTGATCGCGCCCAGCGCCAGGTCAACCTTGCTGTCGCTGACGGCCTGCAGCAAACCGTCCAGATCGTAAGGCTGGTAGGCGTATTTCCAGCCGTGGTCGGCGGCGATCTCCTGCCACAGGTCGATCGCCAGGCCGCTGTAGTGGCCGTGGTCCTCGATCACGAACGGCGGCGCGACCTTCACTCCGACCAGCAGCGGCTGGTTCGCACTTTTGAGTTCGGTGGCCGGCGTCACCGTCGCGGCGGTGCCGGCGGCGATCGGGTAGACCTTGACGGTCTGGCCGTCTGCGCGGGCTTCGCTGGCGGGCATCAGCACCAGCAGGAAAAGCAGGCATAGCGGCCACAGACGTTTGCTCATCGATACTCCTCGGACGGCCAGGCGCAGGCACGACAATCCCGAGCCTAACGCAGGCATGGCCTGCGTGTCGTGACGGAGTGGTTCGCCGCCGCGGCTGTCACGCCGCTGTCGCACCGGAGCAATCGTGGTGTCGCGCGAGCTCTGCAAGCTGGCGGCAGGCCAACGCGAGGGGCGCGACATGCAAGCCATCGAGCAGCGTTTGCGGCAGCGCTATCCGCACTGGTTCCGCGGCCGCCGCGGGCGTCTCGCGGCGACCTTGCTGCGGCGGTGGGGGCGCTGGTCGGGCCTCGACCGGATCGACGCGTTCCACGCCGAACATGCGCATCTGCGCGGACTGGCCTTCGTCGAGGCGGGTATGCGTGAGCTCCAGCTGCGCTACGACGCCGATGCCGCCGCGCTGGCGCGCATACCCGCGCAGGGGCCGCTGCTGGTGGTCGCCAACCATCCTTGCGGCGCGCTCGATGCGCTGGCCCTGCTGGACATGGTGGGACGCGTGCGGCGCGACGTACGGGTGGTCGCCAACGAGGTGCTGGCACTGGTGGAGCCGCTGGCGGAGCTGCTGCTGCCGGTGCGCGTGTTCGGCGGCGTCGCCGGCGTGGCCAGCCTGCGCCGGGTCGAGCGCGCCCTGCGCGAGGGGGAGTGCGTGATCGTGTTTCCCGCCGGCGAAGTGTCGCGGCTGGGCCTGCGCGGCGTGCGCGACACACACTGGCGCGCCGGCTTCCTGCGCTTTGCGCGGCGCGCGGCGGCGCCGGTGCTGCCGGTGCGCGTCGAGGCGCGCAATTCCACCCTGTTCTACGGCGTCTCGGCGCTGTGGCGGCCGGCGTCGACCGCGTTGCTGGCGCGCGAGATGTTCGCCTGTCGCGGCCGTCCGCTGCGCCTGCACGTGGGCGAGCCGCTGGCGATCGCCGCCGGCGAGGGCGATCGCGCGGTGCTGCGGCGCGTCCGCCGCGCGCTGGATGCTGCCGGCCGCGCCCAGGCCACCGCGCCTGCCGGCCCGTTGCCGCTGGCGCCGCCCATCGGGGCGCGCGAACTGCGGCGCGCCGTCGAGGCGACCGAACTGCTCGGCGCCACCAGCGACGGCAAGCAGATCCGCCTGGCGCGCGATGCCGGCGGGTCGGCGCTGCTGCAGGAGATCGGCCGCTTGCGCGAGTTGACCTTCCGCCAGGTCGGCGAGGGCACCGGCTGCAGCCGCGACCTCGACGCTACGACGCCAGCTACGACCACATCCTGGTGTGGGACGCGCAGGCCGGCCGCATCGCCGGCGCCTACCGCGTGATGCGCGGCGCCGAGGCGCTGGCCCGCGCCGGGCTGGCCGGCCTGTACACCGCCTCGCTGTTCCGCTACGCCGATGCGGCCGTGCCGCGGCTGGCGGCGGGACTGGAACTGGGCCGCAGCTTCGTGGTGCCGGACTACTGGGGCAGCCGCAGTCTCGATTACCTGTGGCAAGGCATCGGCGCCTACCTGCAGCGCCATCCGGGCGTGCGCTACCTCTACGGCGCGGTGTCCATCAGCGCGGCGTTGCCGCGGCATGCCAGCGAGCAGGTGGTCGGCTACTACCAGCGTTTCTACGGCAGCGAACTGGCGCTGGCCAGCGCGCGCCGACCGTTCGCCTTTGCGACGCCGGCGCCGACCTTCGACGGCCTCGACATCGCCGCCGCGTTCGACGCGATGAAGGCCGCGCTGGCCCGGCTCGGCACCTCGGTGCCGACGCTGTACAAGCAGTACACCGAACTGTGCGAACCCGGCGGCGCGCGCTTCCTCGCCTTCGGCGTGGACCCGGATTTCAGCGGTTCCATCGACGGCCTGATCGAGGTGGACCTGGAGCAGCTGCGACCGCGCAAGCGCCAGCGCTACCTGCAGCGCGAGCAGGCAGCGGCGGCGTGAAACCCGTGGCGCCCGCCGCGCGGCGCCTGCGCACGGCGTTCATTTCCGACGTGCATCTGGGCGCCAGGCACTGCCACGCGGCGGAGCTGGCGGACTTCCTCGACGGTTTGCGCTGCGAACGGCTGTACCTGGTGGGGGACATCGTCGACCTGTGGTGGATCGCGCGGCGGCGCACGCGCTGGAACGGCGCCTGCGCGCGGGTGGTCGAGGCGCTGCACGCCCTGCACCGGCGCGGCACCGAGCTGGTCTACATTCCCGGCAACCACGATCGGCCGCTGCGTCGGCTGTGCGGCCTGCGGGTGCCCGGCATGCGGGTGCGCCGGCGCATGGTGCACGTCACCGCGGACGGGCGCCGCCTGCTGGTGATCCACGGCGACGACTACGACAACATCACTCAGTTCGGCGGCCTGCAGGAGCGCCTGGGCGACTGGATCTACTACCGCATCCTGAGCTGCAACCGCTGGCTGAACCTCGCGCGGCGCCGGCTCGGCCTGCGCTACTGGTCGCTGTCCGCCTTCGTGAAGCAGCGCAGCGGCGCCGCCGAACGCTACATCGCGCGCTTCGTGCAGGCCGGGCTGGACGATGCGGCACGGCGTCGGCTCGACGGCATCGTCTGCGGGCACATCCATCGCGCCGCGCTGATCCGGCGCGATGACCTCATTTACGCCAACGCAGGCGACTGGGTGGAGAGCCTCACCGTGCTGATCGAGGATGCGGACGGTGCGCTGCGCCTGCTCGGCCATCGCGGCGAGGTGCTGGCCGAATTGCCGCCGCGGCTGTGCCTGACGGCGATGGCGCCGCACCGGCTGGCGGCCGCCTGAGAAGGATGCGGGCGCCGGCTCAGGCCGCCATCGCCAGGCCGTTTGCCAGTGCGGCAAAGTAGTCGCGGGTGAGCCGCAGCTGTTCGCCGGCGGTTTCGGCGCGGTTGACCACCTGGCGGAACGCGGCGTTCTCCGGCCTGTCCTTGGCATACCAGCCCAGGTGCTTGCGCGCGATGCGCACGCCGGCCTGCTCGCCGTAGAACGCGTGCAGGTGTTCGAGGTGGCCGAGCAGGATCGTGGCGACCTCGGCCGGTTCGGGTTCGGACAACAGCTCGCCGGTGGCGAGGTAGTGCGCGATCTCGCGGAAGATCCACGGCCGGCCCTGCGCGCCGCGACCGATCATCAGCGCGTCGGCGCCGGTCGCGTCCAGCACCTGACGCGCCTTCTGCGGCGTGGTGATGTCGCCGTTGGCGATGACCGGGATGCGCACGGCGGCTTTCACCGCGGCGATGGTGGCGTATTCGGCTTCGCCCTCGTACTTGTCCGCGCGGGTGCGTCCATGCACGGCCAGCGCGGCGATGCCGGCGTCCTCGGCGATGCGTGCGATGTTCAGTGCATTCCTGTGGTCGCGGTCCCAGCCGGTGCGGATCTTCAGCGTCACCGGTACCTCCACCGCGTCGACCACCGCCTTGACGATGCGCGCCACCAGCGGCTCGTCCTGCAGCAGCGCGGAGCCGGCCCACACGTTGCACACCTTTTTGGCCGGGCAGCCCATGTTGATGTCGATGATCTGCGCGCCGTTGGCGACGTTGTAGCGTGCGGCCTCGGCCAGCATGGCCGGGTCGTGGCCGGCGATCTGCACGCTGACCGGGTCCGGTTCGCCGGCGTGATCCATCCGCTTGAGCGACTTGCGCGTCTGCCACAGGCTGGGGTCGGCGCTGGTCATTTCCGAGGCGGCCAGGCCGGCGCCCAACTGCTTGCACAACAGGCGGAACGGCTTGTCGGTGACGCCGGCCATGGGGGCCAGCAACACCGGTGGGTCGATAAGGTAGGGGCCGATGCGCATCCGGCCATTGTAACGGCGCCGGCGCTCAGCGCCGGCGCTGGCGCGCACGCCAGAACAGGAAGCCGGTCACCAGGAAGAATGCCGGCAGCACGCCGGCCGCGGTCACCAGCATGCGCCACGGCGTGCCGCCGACGCCGCCGGAATGCAGCGGGTAGACCGCCTGGTTGATGCGCGTGCCGAGCCCATCGGCGGTGGCGTCGTAGCGGCCCCGCACGGTGGCGGACCAGGGATCGAGCCAGACCGTGCTGCGCCCGACCTGGTGCCATTCGCCCGGCGCCTGCGCGCGGATCGCCACCTGGCCATCGCGCTCCTGCGGCAGCGCCACGCGGTGCAGGGCGGCGCCCGGCAGGGCGCGCTGCGCCGCATCCAGCACCGCGGCCCAGTCGATCGGTGCGTCGCGCCAGGCGATGGCCGCCGGCCGCGGCGGGGGCGGCGGGTCCGCAAACACGGCGCGCAGCAGCCGGCCGGTGCCAGCGCCGTAGATCATCAGCGTGCCGGTGAGGCTGACCAGCACGATCAGCGGCCAGGTCAGCACGCCCGCGCTGCGATGCCAGCTCAGCCAGCGCCGCGTGGGCGGTTGCGCGTGCGGGCGCAGGCTGGCGCCGAGGTTGCGTCGCCCCGGCCACCACAGCAGCGGCCCGGATACCAGCAGGCACAGCACCAGCCAGCCCAGCACGCCCAGCACTTCCTCGCCGGTTTTGCCGGCGAGCAGGTGCAAGTGCCAGTCGTAGAGCACGCCAAGCAGGTCGCCACGCGGCGGGCGGGTCAGCAGCAGTTCGCCGCTGGCCGGATCGACATAGCGGCGGGTACCGTCGGCGAAATACAGCTGCCAGACCGGCAGGCCGTCCAGCGGCAGGTCGACCGCGCGCAGGCCCTGCGCCGGCCATTGCGCCGCGATGCGCGCAAGCACATCGGCGCGCTGCGCGGCGTCGGGCAGTGCGTGCCCGGCCAGTTGCGGGTAGGCGGTCCGCAGCCACGGTTTCTGCCACGCCAGCGCGCTGCCGCTGAACGCGATCAGCGCATACGCCACGCCCACACTGAGGCCCAGCCACAGGTGCAGCCGCTGCACCCACTGGCGCGCTCGCCCGCGCAGGCGCCAGGGTTTGGCCGCATCCGTGGCATCGGCCTGGTTCAAAACGCCTGCTGCCAGGTCAGCGAGACCACGCGGCCGCGGCCGGCGTAATAGGAGTCGTCGTCGCCGACGGTCTGCGAGACGTAGTTGATGTACTGCTTGTTGGCGAGGTTCTGCACGCCCAGCGTCCAGTCGCCGGCGGCGCCGGTGTGCCACTTCACATAGGCGTCGGCGGTGGCGTAGCCGTCGAAGTGCGCGGTGCGCTGCCCCAGCGTGCTGAAGTCGCGGCTGGACAGGTGGCTCAGTTGCAGGTAGCTCGACCAGGCGTCGTTCCAGCGCTGGGTCCACGACAGGTTGAGCCGGTTGGGGGCGATGTTGGCGCCGTCCAGGTCCGAATCGATCCGGCCGTCGCCGTTGCGATCGGAGCGGCCGCGGTTGATCGCGAAGGAGGCATCCAGCCGGGTGCCGTCCAGCGGCTGCCAGTTCGCGCGCGCTTCCCAGCCGCTGATGGCCACGCGCTGGCGCATCACGTTGTAGACCTGGTTGGGCGCGTCGAACACCAGCACCGAGCCCAGCCGCGAGCGTGAGACGTAGTAGCTCAAGCGGGCACCGGCGCGCTCGCCGAGGTACTCCACGCCGGCTTCGCGGTTGTCCGAGACCACCGGTTTCAGGTCGAGGAAGTCGGCCACGTTCTGGCCGGGCTGGTTGATTGCGCGCAGCACGCGGCCGACGTCGGGCAGGGTGTAGCCCTCGGCGTAGCTGGCGAACAGGTTGAGCTGGCCGGTGAGGTACCAGACCGCGCCGAAGTTCGGCAGCGTCTTGCTGAAGCTGGGCTTGCCGCCCTGCACCGTGACGGCGTTGTAGAAGGCGAGCGTCTGGAACGTCGGCACGTCGAGCGTGCCGTGCTCGCGGCGCACGCCGCCGGACAGCGACAGCTTTTCCAGCGGCCAGTATTCCGCCTGCAGGAACGGCGCCCAGCCGGTGTAGGTGCTGTCGGGCACCCAGTGGCGGCCGGTGTGGGTCAGTTCCTGGAAGGTGGTGTCGCGATAGCCGTCGGCGCCGGCCAGCACGGTGAGCGTGTCGTCGAGCAGCCCGCGCCGTGCCCATGACAGCCGGGCGCCGTCCTTGGTCGAGACATTCTGCGACTGGTCGAACAGCAGGCCGGGGCCATAGGCCGGGTCCTGGAAGGTGCCGAACGTGCCGCCGCCGAACAGCTCGCGGTTCTTCTGGTGGTACAGCTGGGCGCGCAGCTCGCCGCCGGCCAGCGCGGTGTCGCGGTAGTCGAGGCTGCTGGTCAGCACGCGGTTGCGCGGGGCATCACCGGGCTGCTTGCCGCGCACCGAGGTGGTCGGCACGTTGTCGGCCATGTCGCCTGATACGGCGGTGTAGTCGCCACGACCCTTGAGGTCGAAGCGGTTGACGGTGAGCTGCAGGTGGCGCGTGTCGGTGAAGTCGTAGCCGAGCTTGAGGAAGCCGTCGGTGCTCGTCGAATCCATCAGGTCGCCCTGGGTGCCGTCGACGCCGATCAGCCGCCCCTTCGCGTCCGAGTACATGCCGCGTTCGCGCCATGCCACGCCGGCGACCATGTCGAACGCGCCGCTGCGCGCGGCGAGCAGGTACGAGGCGCCGTAGCCCAGGCCGTCGCCGCCGCGGGTGGGTGCGCTGACGTTGGCGGTGACTTCCTGGCGCACGCCATCCCGCTTCGGCGCGCGCCGGGTGATGATGTTGATGATGCCGCCGGCGGCGCCCAGCCCCTGCATGGAATTGGAGCCTTCGACGATCTCGATCCGCTCGATCATCGCCGGGTCGATCGTGTAGGCGTCGCGCGAGCCGTTGCGCAGCGGGCTGGACTGCGGCACGCCGTCGATCATGTACAGCGGGTTGCGCCCGCGCAGGGTCTGTCCCCGCGAGCTGAGCTTCTGCGTCGAGGGCGCGAACGAGGGCAGCAGGTTGCCGATGGCGTCGGAAAGATCCGGGTTGATCGCCAGCTGCTGGCGCAGATCCTCGGCGGTGATCACCGTGATCGTGGTCGGCAGCGCGCCCTGGCTCTGCGGCATGCGCAGAGTGCTTTCGGAAACCTCCACGCGTTCGAGCGTGGTGGCGGAAATCTGGTCGGCGGCCTGGGCGGTGCCGGCGAGGGCAAGGGCGAGCAACGGGATGAGCGGACGAACGGCGAGTGACATGGGGCCTCCGGAATGAGGAGGCGCATGTTAAATGAAAATGATTCGCAATAACAATCCACGATCGCCCTTGGGGCGGATCAGTGCGTGGGTACCACCCGTTGTGCCGCGGCGCGGTCGTGCCGATGCTTGAACAGCGGCACGAACAGCAACGCCATCACCAGCGAATAACCGGCGAACGCCAGCCAGATGTCCTGCCAGTCCTTGCAGATCAGCAGCGCGTCGTTGCAGCTGTGGTCGGTGAAGAAGTGGTCGATCACGAAGCCGGCGATCAGGCTGCCCAGCACCGCGCCCACGCCGTTGGTCATCAGCATGAACAGGCCCTGCGCGCTGGCGCGGATCTTCGGGTCGGCCTGGCTCTCCACGAACAAGGAGCCGGAGATGTTGAAGAAGTCGAACGCCATGCCGTAGATGATGCACGAGAGCACGATCATCCACAGTCCGCCGGCCGGGTCGCCGAATGCGAACAGGCCGAAGCGCAGCACCCAGGCCAGCATGCTCATCGTCATCACCGCCTTGATGCCGAAGCGCTTGAGGAAGAACGGGATGGTCAGGATGAAGGCGGTTTCCGAGAACTGCGAGATGGAAATGATGATGGTGGAGTACTTCACCGCCAGCAGGTTGGCGTACGCGGGCACCTTGACGAAGTCGCTGAGGAAAGCGTCGCCGTAGGCGTTGGTCAGCTGCAGCGCCGCGCCCAGCAGCATCGCAAAGATGAAGAACACCGCCATGTTGCGGTTCTTGAACAGCACGAACGAGGTGAGGCCGAGCCGGTCGACCACACTGCGGCCCTCGGCGGCGCCCAGCTTGGGCGGGCACTTGGGCAGGGTGAAGGCATACAGGCCGAGCAGCAGCGAGGCGGCCGCGGCCACGTGGAACTGCGCCGGCGAGGCCTTGAAGCCGAGCAGGCTGGTGGTCCAGGTGGCGGCGATGAAACCGATCGTGCCCCACACGCGGATCGGCGGGTAGGTGCTCACCACGTCCAGGCCGTCCTGCTTGAGCGCGTTGTAGGCGACGGTGATCGCCAGCGAGATGGTGGGCATGTAGAAGCACATGTTCAGCAGCATCACCCAGAACATCTGCTCCGGGCCGGTGACGTGCGGTATCGCGAACAGCACCACCGCACCGCCGATCTGCAGCATCCCGTACAGGCGCTCGGCGTTGATCCACTTGTCCGCCACGATGCCGACCAGCGAAGGCATGAACAGCGAGGCGATGCCCATGGTCGAGAAGATCGCGCCGAAACTGGTACCCGACCAGTGCTGGGTCTGGAACCACCAGGTGCCGATGGTCAGGAGCCACGCGCCCCAGATGTAGTACTGGAAGAAGTTGAGTACGGTGAGGCGGAGCTTGAGGCTCATGAACGAGGGTTCCCCTGCAAGGCCGGGGGCGGCCCCGTGCACTGTGTTGACGCGGGGCAGGTTAGACGAGGCCGGCGCCGGGCGGCAAGGTGCGATGCGGCAGCTCAGGCCTTGTCGGCCAGCGCCGCGGCCACGCGCTCGCGCAGCACCGGCAGCAGCTCGGCCTCGAACCAGAGGTTGTGCATCACCCACGGCCGGTTGCGCGGGCTCGGGTGGGGCAGCGGCAGCACGCCGCGGGCCAGGTGCGTGCGCCAGTTGCGCACGGTGTCGGTGAGGCTGGCGTCGCGCGCGTCGCCGAGCATGCCCACCTGCGCGTACTGCCCGATGGCCAAGGTCAGCTGCACGCCGGTGAGCAGCGAAAACAGGCGTGGATGCCAGATCGCCGCGCACGCCGGTCTCGGCGGCAGGTCGCCGCTCTTGCCCTGGCCCGGGAAACAGAAATCCATCGGCACGATCGCCACCTTGTCGGCGTCGTAGAAGGTAGCGCGGTCGATCCGCAGCCAGTCGCGCAGGCGTTCGCCGCTGACGTCGTCGAAGGGGATGCCGCTTTCCTCCACCTTGCGTCCCGGCGCCTGGCTGACGATCAGCAGTCGCGATCGCGTCGACGCCTGCAGCACCGGCCGCCGCCCCGGCGGCTGCTGCATCGCACAGGTGTGTCCGCAGCGGATCTCCGCCAGCAAGGCGTCCATGGCCCGCTGTTGCTGCTGCATCGAGCCCCGCTTCTTTTGCTTCTCCATTCCCGATTCCCTATTCCCCATTCCCGGCTCTCAGACCACCTTGCCCGGATTGAGGATGCCGTCCGGGTCGAACGCGGCCTTGACCGAGCGCATCAGCGCGATGGTCGCTTCACCCAGCGCCAGGGGCAGGTAGTCCCGCTTCACCGCACCAATGCCGTGTTCGCCCGACAGCGTGCCGCCCAGCGCGAGCACCAGCGCGAACAGCTCCGGCAGCGCCGCGTAACCGCGCTCGATCTCGTCGACGTCGCGCGGCAGCAGGTTCACGTGCAGGTTGCCGTTGCCGGCGTGACCGAAGCACACCAGCGGCACCGCATGCTTCGCAGCGAGCGTCTGCGCGCCGGCGACGAGTTCGGGCAGGCGGCTCACCGGCACCACCACGTCCTCGTTGATCTTGTGTTCGGTCACCGCGCGCTGGGCGAACGAGAGCGCCTTGCGTGCAGCCCACAGCGCGGCATCCCCGCGGGCGTCGGCCGCGACATCCAGCGCGATCAGGCCTTCGCCGCGCGCGGCGCGCGCCACGGCGTCCTGCGCGAAGCTGACGGTCTCCGGCGTGCCGTCGACCTCGATCAGCAGCAGCGCTCCCGCCTGCGGCACGTCCGCGTCCGGCGCGTGGTCGCGCGCCAGCTTGAGCGCCAGCGCATCCATGAATTCCAGCGCCGCGGGCGTCACCGGCTGCGCCATGATGCGCGCCACCGCCTGCGTTGCGCTGGCCGTGTCGCGATAGGTGGCGCGTAGCGAGCGCACCGCGGAGGGCCGGGGCGTGAGCTTGAGCGTGGCCTCGGTGACGAGCGCCAGCGTGCCTTCCGAGCCGATGATCAGGCGCGTGAGGTCGTAGCCGGTGGAATCCTTGGTGGTGTGCGTGCCGGCCGCGAAACCTGCGCCGGTGCCGGCCACGGCGCGCAAGCCCAGCACGTTGTCGCGGGTGGCGCCGTATTTCAGCGCGCGCGGTCCGCCTGCGTTGCAGGCGAGATTGCCGCCTATCGTGCACCACGGTGCCGAGCCCGGATCGGGCGCCCAGAAGAACCCGTGCGGGGCCAGCGCCTGCTGCAAGGCCTCGTTGGTGACGCCCGGTTCGACCACCGCGAGGCGATCGCCTGGCGCAATGCGCACGATACGATCCATGCGCTGGAAATTCGCCACCACGCCGCCGGCCAGCGGCACCGAAGCACCGGTGGAACTGGTGCCGCCGCCGCGCGCGGTGAGCGGCACGCGATGCTCGCGGCAGGCGCGTACCAGCGATTCCACCTGCGCGTGCGTGGCGGGATAGACCACGACGTCGGGCCGGTGCACATGCCGCGAATAGTCGCCCGCCGCGGTGCGCAGGGCGTCGTCGCCGCTGTCCAGCGCGTCGCCGGGAAAGATCGCGCGCAGGGTGTCGAGCAGGGGGACGGGCAGGGCCATGCCGCGATTATCGCACCGCGCCGGACTCAGCCCGCCTCGAATGCGCCGCGCAACCATTGCCGCTGCAGCGCGTCGACCGGGCCATCGTAGCTGACCACGTCGAAGCGGCATGGCCGTCGCGCGTGCTGCGGGTGGGCGGCCAGCCAGTGTTGCGCGGCGTGGATCAGCTTGGCCTGCTTGCTTGCAGTGACCGAGGCAGCGGCGTCGCCGTGGCTGGCGCTCCTGCGGTAACGCACCTCGACGAAGACCACGGTGTCGCCGTCGCGCATCACCAGGTCCAGCTCGCCGTGGCGGGTGGTGTAGTTGCGCGCCAGCAGCTTCAGGCCGGCGCGTTCGAGCGCGACGCAGGCGCGCTGCTCGAAGTCGTCGCCGGCCGCGCGCATCAGCCGGCGGGGTTGCCGTCGGCGCTGGAGCTGGCCGGCGCCGGTTCGGCCGGCGGCGAGGGTACCGTGTCGATCTGCAGGTTGCCGCTGAGCGGGCGCGCCACGCCGTTCTCGAACTTCGCCCAGGTCAGCACGCGGCGGATGCGGCCGAACGGATCGGCGGCCAGTTGCCCGGTGGCGCCGGGCATGTAGCTGCCCGGATGTGCCTTCAACCAGTCGAGGTAGGGCACCAGGCCCCACGCGTCCATGCCGAAGGCGAACAATCGCGCGGCGCCGTCGCGGGCAGCGGGCAGCTCCGCCGCGATCGCCGCGCGCTCGGGCAGGCCGGGTTGCGCGTCGAACAGCCACGGCGCGTCGCAGAACTCGACGCCGTCCAGGTCGCGATTGGCCGGCGCGTCGTCGCCGCCGGCGTACACGTGCGAGGTGGCGAACACCGGCAGCTGGACCTGGGCGATGCGCAGCTGCGGCATCAGCAGCCGCGCCTGGTTGGGCCGCATGCTGATGAAGATGCCGGTATCGGCGGGGGCGACCGGCGCGGGCGTCGCGGCGTCGGCGGTGCTTGCCGCGGCAGCAGGTGCGGGTGCCGCGCTGGCCGTGGGCAACTGCAGATTCTTGATCGTATCGGCGAAGCTGGTGGCGCCGCCGGGCAGCACCGTCATTGCCACCACATCGCCGCCGCGGGAGATCAGCTCGGCCTTGAATGCGCTCGCCGCGCGCTGGGCAAAGTCGTCGCCGGAGACGATCACGTAGGCGTGCAGCAGGCCGCGCTCGGCCATGTGGTCGGCGGCCTGCGCGCCCTCGGTTTCCGGTAGCAGGCCGAACTCGCTGGCGTTGCCGGCGGGCAGCTGGCGATCGTCCGGGTGGTTCAGCGCCAGCACCGGCACCGGCAGCTGCGGCAGCGCGAACACCGCCGCCACTTCGCCGCGGGTCAGCGGGCCGACCACCAGCCGGGCGCCGTCGCGCACCGCCTGTTGATAGGCCTGCACCGCGCCGTCGGCGGTGCCATGGCTGTTGTAGCTGCGCACCGTCGGCCGCGGTGCGTGGTTGCGGCCCGCGTCGAAATAGGCCGCGAAGAAACCCTGGCGGATCGGCGTGCTGGCGGCGGCGTAATCGCCATCGCCCGGCAGCAGCAGGGCGACCTGGGCCGGCGCCTGGTAGCCTTCGCGCACGTTGGCGCCGGCCTCGGGCAGCAGCATACCGACCGCCTGCTGCAATTCCGGCTGCGGTTGCGCCACGGTGACGCCGAGCTGGCGCAGGGCCTCGTTGATCCACGGCAGCATGTGATCGCCAGGCTTCATCGCGGCGGCGCGGTGTTGCAGCGGCGCGATGCCAAGCTTGGCGAGCAGGTCCAGCGCCTGGCGCCGGTTCTGCGCCTGGTCGAAGCCTTGTAGTTCCGCATCCATCTGCACGCGGGTGCGGGCGGCGCCCCACAGGTCGCCGGCATCCTTCATCGCGCGCGCGCGCAGCTCCAGCAGGCGCGTCTGCAGCGAGGGCGGCACGGCCACGTTGGGCTGGCTGGTCAGGCGCAGGGCGCTGCGCGCGTCGTGCCGGTCGAGCGCCAGCTCCGCGCGCAGCAGGTCCAGCCGCAGCGGTTCGTCGCCGCTCAGCCGTTCGCGCCGGATCTTGTCCAGCACCGGTGCGGCCTGTTCGATATGCCCTTCCTGGCGCCACGCCTCGGCGGCCTGCAGGCGGTAGCTGTCGGCATGTCCCGGGGATTGCGCGGCGAGTTGCAGCCACGCCTGCGCGGCCTGGTCGAACTGGCCCTGCTGCGCCAGCGCATCGGCACGTTGCGCGGCGGCGATCTCGGCTGGCGAGCGCACCGTGTTGATCGGTACGCAGGCGTTCAGGGCGAGCGCAAACAGCAGGGCGGTGGTGATGACTCGCGCGAGGCGCATGAAGCGCATGGGTAATCCCTTGGTCGTCATGGTCGTCAATGCGCGATCATAACGGATCGACTTGCCGGCTTACGGCGCAGGAGTTCGCAGATGTCATCAGTTCAGCCAGGTTGCCTGTGGGTGGTCGCCACGCCGATCGGGAACCGCGACGATCTGTCCGCCCGTGCCGTCGAGACGCTGCGCACGGTGGCGTTGATCGCGGCCGAAGACACCCGCCACAGCCGCCCGCTGCTGCTCCACCACGGCATCGCCACGCCGCTGGTCGCGCTGCACGACCACAACGAGCGCGAAGTGGTCGATGCGCTGGTGGCGCGCCTGCAGGGCGGCGAATCGGTGGCGCTGATTTCCGACGCCGGCACGCCGCTGATCTCCGATCCCGGTTTCCGTCTGGTGCGCGCGGCGCGCGCGGCAGGTGTCCGCTGCGCGCCGGTGCCGGGCGCCTGCGCCGCGATCGCCGCGCTGTCCGTCGCCGGCCTGCCCAGCGACCGCTTCGTGTTCGACGGCTTCCTGCCGCCCAAGGCCGCCGCGCGCCGCAGCCGGCTGCAGGAACTGGTCGGCGAGCCGCGCACGCTCATCTTCTACGAGTCCTCGCACCGCGTCGCCGAAAGCCTGGCCGACATGCGCGACGTGTTCGGCGCCGAACGCGACGCCGTGCTGGCGCGCGAACTGACCAAGATGTTCGAAACCGTGCTGGGCGAGCCGCTGGCCGCACTGGCGGCGCGCGTCGCCGCCGATCCCGACCAGCAGCGCGGCGAGCATGTGATCGTGGTCGCCGGCCGCGGCGAGGAGGCTGACGCCCGGCTCGCCGAAGGCCAGCGCCTCTTCGCCATCCTGCGCGACGAACTGCCGCCGGCGAAGGCAGCAAAGCTGGCAGCGGCGATCAGCGGCGCACCGCGCAAGCTCCTGTATGGGAGCGGGGAATAGGGAATCGAGAGCAGGGAATCGGAAAAGCGCGGCGCGCGAGCTTTTGCTCCTCCCATTCCCGATTCCCCATTCCCTATTCCCGGCCATATACAATGGCCAAGGAGTCGGCCGGACAGTCGCGTCGCGCGCAAGCGCATCGAGGAAAGTCCGGGCTCCACAGGGCAGAGTGCCAGGTAACTCCTGGGCAGCGTGAGCTGACGGCCAGTGCAACAGAGAGCAGACCGCCGATGGCCCTGGCTACCTTCGGGTAACTCGGGCACAGGCAAGGGTGAAAGGGTGCGGCAAGAGCGCACCGCGTACGGGGCCAACGCCGTACGGCACGGTAAACCCCACTCGGAGCAAGACCAAATAGGGGAACGATAACGCGGCCCGCGTTGTTCCCGGGTAGGTTGCTGGAGCCAGGCGGCGACGCCTGGCCGAGAGGAATGACTGTCGCGTCGCAAGGCGTACAGAACCCGGCTTACAGGCCGACTCCACCTCTTTCCGTACCGCCGCCGCCGCGACTGACTCGTCGCGGCGTCGGCGGGCGTGCCGATGAACGGCGATTCATCCCCGTGCGGCCATCCAGTGGGTGCAGGGCCCGGAAGCGGTTGGCAACCGACCGTGATGTCGCCACAAAAAATTCCCTGCTTTCAAACACCTTGTCGGCCTTCCTGAGAATATCCTGCACATACATTCAGACTTCGCCTTTACTCCTTGATTCACAAGCAATTTCGGCTTGACAGTCTCAGCGGGCGAGACTATCGTGGCTTTCAGTGTGAAATCGTGGGTTTTAGTGGAGTCTGCTGACCGTGTTCCAGGGCGAAACCGCCATCACCATCGACGACAAGGGCCGCCTGGCCATCCCGACCGCGTATCGGGAGCAGGTGGCGGGCGAGTGCGCCAATCGTCTGGTGGTCACCTACAACCCCTTCGAATCGGGTTGTCTGTGGCTGTTTCCGCATGACGAGTGGGAGAAGGTCCGCGACCAGGTGAACCTCCTGCCCAAGGTCAAGGCGGCCCATCGCGACATGCAGATGAAGCTGGTCGGCGCTGCCGCGGTGGTCGAGCCCGACAGCGCCGCGCGCATCCTGCTGCCGGCCAGCCAGCGCGCCACCACCGGCATCGAGAAGAAGGCGGTGTTGCTCGGCATGGGCAACAAGTTCGAGCTGTGGAGCGAACAGGCGCATCTGGCCAAGATCCGCCAGAGCATCGGCGAAGACGAGATCACCAGCGAAATGGCAGAGCTGCGCCTGTAATCCACGGGCGCGGGCGTGGCGGAATCATGCGGGATGGGACGGGAGTGCGCTCGGTGCAATTGCAGCATGTCCCGGTGATGCTGGGCGAGGCGGTGGAGGGATTGTCCGTGCATGCAGACGGGCGCTATCTGGACGGCACGTTCGGGCGCGGTGGTCACGCGCGCGTCGTGTTGTCGCGCCTGGGCCCGGCCGGCCGGCTGTTGTTGATGGATCGCGACCCGACCGCGATCGCTGCCGCGCGCGCCGAGTTTGCCGACGACGCACGGGTGGCCATCCGCCATGCCAACTTTTCCAGCCTGGCCGGGTGGGACGAGACCGCCGCCGGTCTCGATGGCGTGCTGCTCGACCTGGGCGTGTCCTCGCCGCAACTGGACGAGGCAGCGCGCGGCTTCAGCTTCATGGCCGATGCGCCGCTGGACATGCGCATGGACACCACGCAAGGCGAGAGCGCCGCCGATTTCCTGGCCCATGCCAGTGAACGCGAGATTGCCGACGTGCTGTGGCACTACGGCGAGGAGCGCCACAGCCGGCGCATCGCCCGCGCCATCGTGGCCGATCGCGACGCCACCCCGTTCACCCGTACCGGCCAGCTCGCTGCACTCATCGAGCGCATCGTGGGCCGGCGCGAACCGGGCAAGCATCCGGCCACGCGCAGCTTCCAGGCGCTGCGCATCCGCGTGAATGGCGAACTGGACGCGCTGCAGCAGGGTCTGGATGCCGCGCTGGAGCGGCTCAAACCCGGCGGGCGGCTGGCGGTGATCAGCTTCCACTCGCTGGAGGATCGCGCGGTGAAGCTGTTCATCCGTGACCATTCCGGTCGCGTGCAGAACAGTCGCCGCGGGCCGCCGGTGCAGGGCGCGCCGGCGCAGCTGGCGGCGGTCGGCAAGGCGCGATTCCCGTCCGAGGCCGAGCTGGCGGCCAATCCGCGTTCGCGTTCGGCGGTGCTGCGCGTGGCCGAGAAACTGCCGCGGGAGGTTGCCGCGTGAAGCTGATCAGCACCGTGATCTGCGCACTCCTGCTGGTGGCTGCGGTGGCCAGCGCGCTGGGCGTGGTGTGGACGCGTCACGAAAGCCGCGTGCTGTTCGTGCAACTGACCCAGCTGCAGAACCAGCGCGACGACCTCAACATCGAATACGGCCGGCTGGAACTGGAGCAGGCCACCTACGCCGAGCCGCGCCGCATCGACGACGAGGCGCGGCAGATGCTGGGCATGGTCGATCCGCGCCCGCAAGACATCCGGTTGCTGCGCTGATGGACATGCGAAAACACGCCAAGCCAGCCGCACGCGGTCGCCGCCAGGCGAGCGGCCCCAGCGCGCGCCGGCGCATGTATCTGGTCGCCGGCCTGCTCGGGCTCACCGCCACCGGCCTGGTCGCGCGCGCGTTCGACCTGCAGGTGGTGCGCAAGCAGTTCTACCAGCGCCAGGGCGACGCGCGCTTTCTGCGCGAGATGCCGATCCCGGTGTCGCGCGGCACCATCTTCGACCGCAACGGCGAGCCGCTGGCGGTGTCGACGCCGGTGACCTCGATCTGGGCCAATCCCTCCGAGGTGCTGGACAACGATCAGCGCATCCCGGAGCTGGCGCGAGCGCTGGGCGTGAACGCGGACGAGCTGAAGAGCCGCCTGGCGCAGCGCTCGGACCGCGAGTTCGTCTATCTGCGCCGCCAGATGTCGCCCGAAGCCGCGCAGGCGGTGCTGGACCTGGGCATTCCCGGCATCAACGGCCAGCGCGAGTTCAAGCGCTTCTACCCGTCCGGCGGGGTCACCGCGCACGTGCTGGGCTTCACCAACATCGACGACCACGGCCAGGAAGGGCTGGAGCTGGCCTACGACGACTGGCTCTCGGGCAAGCCGGGCGCCAAGCGGGTGATCCGCGACCGCATGGGCCACGTGGTGGAGGATGTCGAGCAGGTGCGCGCGCCAAAGCCGGGGCGCAACCTCACCCTCAGCATCGATCGGCGCATCCAGTTTCTCGCCTACAGCGAGCTGAAGAACACCGTGGACAAGTTCCAGGCCGATTCGGCCTCGATGGTGATCCTCGACGTGCGCACCGGCGAAGTGCTGGCGATGGTCAACCTGCCGACCTACAACCCCAACGCGCTTGATTCCAGCCGCGCCGGCCAGCGCCGCAACCGCGCGATGACCGACGTGCTCGAACCGGGCTCGACGATCAAGCCGATCCTGATGGCGGCGGCGCTGTCCAGCGGCAAGTTCACCCCGACCAGCCCGATCATCGACACCACCGGCGGCCACTGGTACTTCCAGGGCCACGACATCCACGACACGCACAACTACGGCCTGCTGACGCCTACCGGCGTGATCACCAAGTCGAGCAACGTGGGCGCGGCGCACATCGCGATGGACCTGGACACCACGCTGATGTACGACACCTATCGCGCGTTCGGCTTCGGCAACAGCACCAACAGCGGCTTCCCAGGCGAAGCCTCAGGCTACCTGCGCATCGGTGCCGACTGGCGACCGCTGGAGAAGGCCATCCTGGGCTACGGCTACGGCCTCAACGTCACCGTGCTGCAGCTGGCCAACGCCTACGCCACCATCGCCGACAACGGCCTGATGCACGGCCCGAGCTTCATCAAGGGCGCGGAGACGCCGTCGAAGCAGATCATCTCGCCCGAGGTGGCGCACGAGCTGATCGCGATGATGGAGACCGTGACCGGCCCGGGCAGCACCGCGCCGCAGGCGCGCATCGCCAACTACGCGGTCGCCGGCAAGACCGGCACCGCGCACAAGGCGAACGCCGGCGGCTACGACAAGCACAGCTACACCGCCGCCTTCGCCGGCATCGTGCCGGCCACCCACCCGCGCCTGGTCGGCGTGGTGGTGGTCGACAACCCGAGCAAGGGCAGCTACTACGGCGGCATGGTCTCCGCGCCGGTGTTCTCGCGCGTGATGAGCGGCGCGCTGCGTCTGCTCGACGTGCCGCCGGACAACATCGGGCGCTGGTACGTCGGCGGCCCGCTGCAGGGCACCGGCGGGCTCGCCGGCAGCAAGCCGCCGGTGGAGGCGCCGATCGACGACGCGCCGATCGACGAGGGCACGCCATGAGCACCGGCCACCTCGACCAGTTGCTGCTGGGGATCGCCGATGCGCAGCTGGCGGCCAACCCGGCGGCCGCGCGCATGGTGGTGTCCGGCATGACCCTGGACTCGCGCCAGGTGCGCCGCGGTGACGCGTTCTTCGCGCTGCGCGGTGGCCGTGCGCATGGCATCACGTTCGCTGCCAATGCGGTGCAACGCGGCGCCCGCGTGGTGCTGGCCGAGGCCCCGGCCGAGGAGGTCGAGGCGCTCGACGTGCCGGTGCTGTGGATCGACGACCTGCACGCGCAGGTGGGCGAAATCGCCGCGCGCTTTTACGACCGGCCCAGCGAATCGATGCGTGTGGTCGGCGTCACCGGCACCAACGGCAAGACCTCGTGCGTGCAGTTGCTGGCACAGGCCTGGACGGCGCTCGGCCACCGCGCTGCCACCATCGGCACGCTCGGCGCCGGCGTGCACGGCCAGTTGCTCGAAGGCGAGCGCACCACGCCCGACGCGATCAGCGTGCACGCCTTGCTGGCGCGCTTCCGCGACGACGGCGTCAGCCATGTGGCGATGGAAGTCTCCTCGCACGCGCTGGTCCAGGGCCGTGTGGCGGCGGTGGAGTTCGAGGCGGCGGCGTTCACCAACCTCACCCGTGACCACCTCGACTACCACGGCTCGATGGAAGCCTACGGCGCGGCCAAGGCGAAGCTGTTCGCGATGCCGGGCCTGCGCGTGGCGGTGCTCAACGCTGACGACAGCTTCGGGCGCGAACTGGCCGACAGGTTGCCCGATGGACTGCGCGTGTTGCGCTTCAGCGCAGCCGGCGACGGCGCGGCGGATGTCGCCGCCGAAGACGTGGTGACCTCGGCCAGCGGGCTGGAGTTTCGACTGCGCACGCCCTGGGGCAGCCGCACGCTGCACAGCCATCTGCTCGGCCGCTTCAATGTCGCCAACCTGCTTGCCGTGATCGCCTGCCTGGGTGCGCTGGGCGAGCCGTTCGAGCGCATCGTGCAGGTGGCCGGGCAATTGCAACCGGTCAACGGCCGGATGAACCGACTCGGTGGATTGCACGGCCTGCCGCTGGTGGTGGTCGACTATGCGCACACGCCCGACGCGCTGGAGCAGGCGCTCACCGCGCTGCGTGCGCACTGCGTCGGCAAGCTGATCTGCGTGTTCGGTTGCGGCGGCGAACGCGACACCGGCAAGCGCCCGCTGATGGGCGCGATCGCGGCGCGGCTGGCGGACATCGCCATCGTCACCGACGACAACCCGCGCGGCGAAGACGGCGATGCGATCGTGGCGCAGATCGTGGCCGGCATGGCCGACGCGAAGGCGATGGCGGTCGAACGCGATCGCGCCGTGGCGATCGCCGACGCGCTGGAGCTGGCCCGCGCCGGCGACGTGGTGCTGATCGCCGGCAAGGGCCACGAGACCTATCAGGACGGCGCCACCGGCAAGCATCCGTTCGACGACCTGGCGGTGGCGCATGCCGCGCTGGATCGGCTGGACCGGGAGTCGCACGCATGATGCGGCTGGGCGCTATCGCGATGTGGGTGCACGGGCGCCTGCTCGGCGGCACGGCCGATCTGGAGCAGGCCGAGATCACCGGCGTGGCGATCGACACGCGCAAGCTGCGGCCCGGCGAGCTGTTCGCGGCGATCAAGGGCGAGCACGTGGACGGCCACGACTATCTGGACGAAGCGCTGGCCCGCGGCGCGGTGGCGGCGCTGGTGACGCATCCGGTCGACAGCGCGCTGCCGCAGTTGCGCGTGGACGATGTCGAGGTGGCGCTGGGCGACCTGGCCAGCGCGGTGCGCGCACAGCGCGACGTGCGCGTGGTCGGCATCACCGGCTCCAACGGCAAGACCACGGTGAAGACCCTGGTCGCCTCGATCTTGTCGCGCCACGGCCGCACCCACGTCAGCAGCGGCAACTTCAACAACGAGCTGGGGCTGCCGCTGAGCCTGCTGGCGATGCCGCGCGACACCGAGTACGCGGTATTCGAGATGGGCGCCGGCAAGCCTGGCGACATCGCCTACCTCGCTGCCATCGCACGGCCAGATATCGGCCTCGTCACGCTCATCGCGCCGGCCCATCTTGAGCGCATGGGCAGCATCGAGGGCGTGGCCGAAACCAAGGGCGCGCTGTACCAGGCCTTGCCGGCCGACGGCATCGCCATCATCAACGCGGACGACGCATTCGCCAGTTTCTTCGGCGGGCTCGCCGGTGCGCGCAGGACGCTGCGCTTCGGTCTGGAAAAGCCAGCCGATGTCGGCGCCGCTGCGATCGAGCTGCGCGCCGACGGTTCGCGCTTCGTGCTGCACACGCCGGCCGGCGAGGCCGAGGTGAACCTGCCGCTGCCCGGCCGCCACAACGTCGCCAACGCGCTGGCCGCCACCGCGGTGGCACTGGCGCTGAAGGTACCGCTGCCGACCATCGTCGCCGGCCTGCAGCACGTGCCCGGCGTGGCCGGCCGTCTGCGCCGCATCGTTGCCGCCGGCGGCTGGACGGTCATCGACGACAGCTACAACGCCAACCCCGGCTCGATGGCCGCCGCCATCGACACGCTGCTGCTGGCCGAGGGCGAGCGCTGGCTGGTGCTGGGCGACATGGCGGAACTGGGCCCGGACGCGCGCGCGCTGCACGCCGGCATCGGCGCGCGTGCTCGCGAGCGCGGCATCGACCGGCTGTTCGCGGTCGGCCCGCTGGGCGCGGCCACGGTCGAGGCGTTCGGCGCGGGCGGCGAACATTTCTCCGGCAAGCCGGCCCTGATCGAGGCGCTGCGCGCGCAGTTGCACGCGGGCGTCACCTGCCTGGTCAAGGGCTCGCGTTCGGCCGGCATGGAACAGGTGGTGGCCGCGCTCGTCGACGCGCCCGCCCACGGAGGTGCGAACGATGCTGCTTGAGCTGGCCGACTGGATGGCACGGCATTTCACCGCCCTGCATCTGTTCCAGTACATCACCTTCCGCGCGATCATGGCTGCGCTCACCGCGCTGTCGCTGTCGCTGCTGTGCGGGCCGTGGCTGATCAACCGCCTGGCCGCGCTGAAGGCCGGCCAGGTCGTGCGCAGCGACGGGCCGCAGACGCACCTGGTCAAGGCCGGCACGCCGACCATGGGCGGCGTGATGATCCTGCTCTCGGTCACCGTGGCCACCGTGCTGTGGGCCGACGTGCACAACCGCTACGTGTGGGTGGTGCTGGGCGTGCTGCTGAGCTTCGGCGCGATTGGTTTCTACGACGACTACCGCAAGCTGGTGCTGAAGGACAGCCGCGGCCTGGCCAGTCGCTGGAAGTACTTCTGGCAGTCGGTGTTCGGCCTCGGCGCCGCGCTGTTCCTGTTCTACACCGCGCCGCACGCGGTGCATGGCGCCACCGTGGCGGAGACCGCGCTGTACGTGCCGCTGTTCAAGCATGTGGTGGTGCCGCTGGGGCTGTTCTTCGTGGTCATCACCTATTTCATGATCGTGGGCTTCTCCAACGCGGTGAACCTCACCGACGGGCTGGACGGCCTGGCGATCATGCCGACCGTGCTGGTCTCCGGCGCGCTCGGCGTGTTCGCCTACGTGGCCGGCAACAAGGTGTTTTCCGAGTACCTCGGCGTGCCGGCGATCCCCGGCGCGGGCGAGCTGGCGATCGTCACCGGCGCGCTGGCCGGGGCCGGGCTGGGCTTCCTGTGGTTCAACACGTATCCGGCGCAGGTATTCATGGGTGACGTGGGCGCGCTGGCGATCGGCGCGGCGCTCGGCTGCATCGCGGTGATCGTGCGCCAGGAGATCGTGCTGCTGGTGATGGGCGGCGTGTTCGTGATGGAAACCGCCTCGGTGATGATCCAGGTGGCCAGCTTCAAGCTCACCGGCAAACGCGTCTTCCGCATGGCCCCCGTACACCACCACTTCGAGCTGAAAGGCTGGCCCGAGCCGCGCGTGATCGTGCGCTTCTGGATCATCTCCGTCGTGCTCGTGCTGGTCGGCCTCGCCACGTTGAAGGTGCGCTGATGAGAGCCGGGAATCGGGAATCGGGAATAGGGAATAGGGAAAGGCGCGCACGCCACGGACTGTCGGTATGCGTGTGCCTTTCCGATTCCCGATTCCCGATTCCCGATTCCCTGGCTGCGGAGCAAGCCCATGTTTGACGCCGCCTCCCAGGCTCGTCGTCGCCATGGCCCGCGGGGGCATTTCGACCCGTGGCTGCTGGTTGCGCTGGTGGGGCTTGCCAGCATCGGGGTGGTGATGGTGGCGTCCAGTTCGATCGCGGTGGCGGACAGCCAGGACCTGGGCGCGTTCTATTTCCTGCGCCGGCACCTGGTGTTCCTCGGCATCGGCATGGTTGCGGCCGGGCTGGCCATGCGCACGGAACTGCGGTTGCTGGAGAAGTTCGCGTTCCCGCTGATGGCGCTGGCGTTCGTGCTGCTGCTGGCGGTGTTCGTGCCGCATCTGGGCATGCGCATCAACGGCGCGCGGCGCTGGCTCAACCTGCTGGTGACCACGTTCCAGCCGGTGGAGGCGGTGAAGCTGATCCTGGTGATCTACATTGCCAGCTACCTGGTGCGCCATCGCGAAAGCGTGGAGACGCGTTTCCTTGGCCTGCTCAAGCCGATCGCCGTGGCCGGCCTGATCGTGCTGCTGTTGCTGGCGCAGCCGGATTTCGGCTCGGCCACGCTGGTGATCGCGGTGACCATCGCGATGGTCTGGCTGGGCGGGGCGCGACCGATCTTCCTGTTCCTGATGGGCTTGCCGTTGATGCCGCTGCTGTACATCGCGGCGACCGGCGAGAGCTACCGCATGAAGCGGCTGACCTCGTTCCTCGACCCGTGGAAGGACCCGTTCAACGACGGCTTCCAGCTGACCCAGTCGCTGATGGCGATCGGCCGCGGCGAGTGGGATGGCGTGGGCCTGGGTTCCAGCGTGCTGAAGCTTTCCTACCTGCCCGAGGCGCATACCGATTTCATCTTCGCGGTGATCGGCGAGGAGCTGGGGCTGGCCGGCGTGGTGCTGGTGATCGGCCTGTTCGCGCTCGCCGTCGGGCGTGGCCTGCACGTCGGCTTGAAGGGCGTCAACGTGAACCAGCCCTTCGCCGGCTACGTGGCCTTCGGCGTGTCGCTGATGCTGGCGATGCAGGCGGTCGTGTCGGTGGGCGTGAACCTCGGCGCCTTGCCGACCAAGGGCCTGACCCTGCCGTTGATCAGCTACGGCGGCTCCTCGATGGTGCTCACCTGCGCCATGGCCGGCGTGCTGCTGCGCGCCACCTTCGAGATCAACCGTGCGCGCGACGCCCGCCAGATGGCCACGCGCATGCCGGCCGCGGTCGCCGCCGCCGATGCGAACGCCGCGGTGTTGCCGCGCGAGGCGGAGGCAGCATGATGATGGCCGGGAATCGGGAATTGGGAATTGGGAATAGGAAAGGCATGCCGCGCGAGTCCGTGACGATGTCGGCTCCCTCGGGCCGCGAGGGCGCTGGCGCGCAGCGCTCTGCCGATTCCCGATTCCCGATTCCCGATTCCCGGCTCAACGATTCCCGGCCCGTACTGATCATGGCCGGCGGCACCGGCGGCCACATCTTCCCCGGGCTGGCGGTGGCCGAATGCCTGCGCGGGCAGGGCGTGCCGGTGGCGTGGCTGGGGGCGGTCGGCGGGATGGAGACGAAGGTGGTGCCGGCGCACGGGATCGAGTTGCACACCGTGGCGGTGGGCGGCTTGCGCGGCAAGGGCTGGAAGACCCGGTTGCTGGCGCCGCTGATGCTGCTGCGCGCGCTCGCCGCCTCGCTGGCGTTGCTGCGGAAGCTGCGCCCGCGCAGCGTGCTGTCGATGGGCGGCTACGTGGCCGGCCCCGGCGGGCTCGCCGCGTGGCTGCTGCGGCGGCCGCTGCTGGTGCACGAACAGAATCGCGTGGCCGGTTTCACCAATCGCAGGCTGGCCGCGTTGGCGCGCCGCGTGCTGGCCGGTTTCGACGGCGTGCTGCCGCAGGCGCAATGGATCGGCAATCCGGTGCGCGCGGCGATCGGCGCGCTGCCGCCGCCGGCGCGGCGCATGGCCGCACGCGCGGGAGCGTCGCGCCTGCTGGTGCTGGGAGGCAGTCTCGGCGCGCGCGCGTTGAACCTGGCGCTGCCGCAGGCGCTGGCCCGACTCGAACCCGCGCAGCGGCCCGAGGTGTGGCACCAGTGCGGCAGCCGAGGCCTCGACGAGGCGCGTGCGGCGTATGCGCAGGCCGGCGTGGAGGCGCGCGTGGTGGCCTTCATCGACGACATGGCCGAGGCCTACGGCTGGGCGGACCTGGCGGTCTGCCGCGCCGGCGCCCTGACCCTGGCCGAGCTTTCCGCCGCGGGGCTCGGCGCGTTGCTGGTGCCGTTCCCGCATGCGGTGGACGACCATCAGACGCGTAACGCGGAGGTGCTGGCGGCGGTCGGCGCCGCCGAGATCATGCAGGAGAATCAACTGGACATTCATCAACTGGCGCAGCGACTGGCTGCGCTGCTCGGCGATCGAAGCGCCTTGCTCGCCATGGCCGAAGCGGCCCGCACGCTGGCCAAGCCCGATGCCGCGCAGGCGATCGCGCGTGCCTGCACGGAGGTGGCCGCATGAGCCGGCTGTCCGCCCAGCAGGACCCGATGAGCACGTTCCGCCGGGTGCATTTCATCGGCATCGGCGGCGTGGGCATGAGCGGCATCGCCGAGGTGCTGCACAACCTGGGCTACGCGGTGTCCGGTTCCGACCGCGCCGGCTCGCCCACGGTGCAGCGGCTGCAGCGGCTGGGCCTCACCGTGCACGTGGGCCATGCCGCGGAGAACGTCGCCGGTGCCGACGTGGTAGTCACCTCCAGTGCGATCAAGCCGGACAACCCGGAGCTGGCCGCCGCGCTGGCCGCGCGCATCCCGGTGATCCCGCGCGCGGAAATGCTGGGCGAACTGATGCGCTTCCGGCGCGGCATCGCGATCGCCGGCACGCACGGCAAGACCACCACCACCAGCCTCACCGCCAGCGTGCTGGCCGAGGCCGGTTACGACCCGACCTTCGTGATCGGCGGCCAGCTCAACGCGGCCGGCGCCAACGCGCGGCTCGGTACCGGCCAGTACCTGGTCGCTGAGGCCGACGAGTCGGACGGCTCGTTCCTGCTGCTGTCGCCGGTGATCGCCGCGATCACCAACATCGACGCCGACCACCTGGAGAACTACCACGGCGACTTCGCCGAGGTGAAGAAGGCGTTCGCCGATTTCCTGCACCGGCTGCCGTTCTACGGCCTGGCGGTGCTGTGCGTCGACGATGCGGAAGTGGCCGCGCTGGCCAGGGCCACCAATCGCCGCGTGATCCGCTACGGCATCGACAGCGCGGACGCCGACGTGCGCGCGCTGAACGTGCGCCAGCAGGGCTTCGAGATGCACTTCGAGCTGCAGCTGCCTGATGGCGCGGCGGCCGTGCCGGTCACGCTGAACCTGCCCGGCCGGCACAATGTGCTCAACGCGCTGGCCGCCGCCACGATCGGCTGGCAGCTGGGTGTCGAGGTGGCGGCCATCGCCGCCGCGTTGAAGGGTTTCCAGGGCGTGGGCCGGCGCTTCCACCGTCGCGGCGAGCTGGCCATCGACCACGGCCACGTGCTGCTGGTCGACGACTACGGTCATCACCCGCGCGAGATCGCCGCGGTGTTCGCGGCGGTGCGCGGCGGCTGGCCGGAACGGCGCCTGGTGGTGGCCTTCCAGCCGCATCGCTACAGCCGCACGCGTGACCTGCTGGACGATTTCGCCAACGTGCTGGCCGATGCCGACGTGCTGGTGCTGACCGACGTGTACCCGGCCGGCGAGGCGCCGATCGCCGGCGCCGACGGCCGCGCGCTGGCGCGCGCCGTGCGTGCGCGCGGCAAGGTCGACCCGGTGCTGGTCGAGCATCCGCGCGAATTCCGCACCAGCCTGCCCAGCCTGCTGCGCGACGGCGACCTGTTGCTGCTGCTCGGCGCCGGCGACATCGGCGCGGCGGCGGTGGAGCTGGCGAACGCCGGCCAACTCAAGACGAAGGGGGCCGCATGATGGCCACAACTCCGAATCCCGAATCCCGAATCCCGAATCCCGGCATTCCACGCATCACCGACCCGGCGCAGTTCGGCCGCGTGGCGGTGGTCATGGGCGGCAGCTCGGCCGAGCGCGAGGTATCGCTGGACTCCGGCCGCAACGTGCTCGCCGCACTGCGCGCGCGCGGCGTCGACGCGCATGCGATCGACGGCATCCCCGCATTGCTCGACGCGCTGCGCGCGGGACACTTTGCGCGCGTGTTCAACATCCTGCACGGCCAGCATGGCGGCGGCGAGGATGGCGTGCTTCAGGGCGCGCTGGAATCGCTGCGCGTACCGTACACCGGCTCGGGCGTGCTCGGCTCGGCGTTGTCGATGGACAAGACCCGCTCCAAGCGCGTGTGGCAATCGCTGGGCCTGTCCACGCCGACCTTCGCCGCGCTGCCCCGTGGCGCGGACGTGCACGCCGCGGCGCGGCGGATCGGCTATCCGCTGATCGTCAAGCCCGCCTGCGAAGGCTCCAGCGTCGGTGTGACGCGGGTGTTTGCCGAGGCGGACCTGGCCGCGGCGGTCGAGCTGGCCGAGCGCTATCCGGGCGACCTGCTGATGGAGACCCTGATCGAGGGTGACGAACTTACCGTCGCCATCCTCGGCCGCCAGGTGCTGCCAAGCATCCGCATCGTGCCCAAGGGCGCGTTCTACGACTACAACGCCAAGTACATCGCCGAAGACACCCAGTACATCTGCCCCGGCGCCGGGGGCGCGGCGGCGGACGAGCTGGCGGCGCTGGCGCTGGCGGCGTTCGACGCGCTGGGCTGCGCCGGCTGGGGCCGCGTCGACGTGATGCGCGACCGCAACGGCCGCCCCTGGCTGCTGGAGGTCAACACCGCCCCCGGCATGACCTCGCACTCGCTCGTCCCCAAGGCCGCCGCTGCCGCCGGCATCGACTACCAGGAACTGTGCTGGCGGGTGCTGGAAACAAGTTTCCAGCGGGAATCGGGAATGGGGAATAGGGAATCGGAACAGCAAACAGCAGACGCCGGCTCTGCCGATTCCCCATTCCCCATTCCCCATTCCCGCGACTCCGAAGGAGGCGCAACGTGAAAGGACCCATCCGCCTCGCCGCCTGGTGCCTGGCCATCGCGCTCATCGCGCTGCCGGTCGTCGGGCTGCTGCGCGGGTGGTTTGCCGCCGATCGCTGGCCGGTGACCCAGCTGACCGTGCAGGCAGAGTTCAAGCACGTCACTGCTGCCGAGATCCGCGCGGCGGTGCTGCCGCGGCTGGGCAAGGGTTTCTTCGCACTGGATCTGGACGCGGTGCAGAAGGCCGTCGCCGCCTTGCCGTGGGTGGAGTCGGTGGAGGCGCGCAAGCGCTGGCCCGACACCCTGCAACTGCGCATCTACGAGCGCCAGCCGTTCGCGCGCTGGAACGACAAGCAACTGATCAGCCGCCAGGGCCGGGTGTTCGACGCGCCGGGCGCGGAGCAGCTGACCGCCTTGCCCGGCCTGAGTGGTCCGGATGCGCGGCTGGCCGAGGTGGTGAGTTTCTACGCCGATGTCAGCAAGGCGTTTGCCGGCACCCACCTGCGCATCAACGGCGTGGCGCTGACCGAGCGCGGCAGCTGGAGCGTCACCACCGGCAGCGGGGCGCGCATCGTGATCGGCGACCGCGAGCAGGCCGGACGCCGGCTGCATCGCTTCCTCGATGTCTACCCGCAGTTGATCGCCGGCCACGCCGACGGCTTTGTCTACGCCGATCTTCGCTACACCAACGGCTTTGCCGTGCGCTGGCCCGACGCGGCCGGCGCCACGGCTGGAGGTTCACCCCGCTCATGACTGTCTCGCCATGAAAACGCGCAACGAAAAGCAGCTGGTCGTCGGCCTGGACATCGGCACCTCCAAGGTGGTGGCGATCGTCGGCGAGTACGAGCCGGGCGAGCCGATCACCGTGATCGGCATCGGCACCCATGTCTCGCGCGGGATGAAGCGCGGCTCGGTGGTCGACATCGAATCGACCGTGCACTCGATCCAGCGCGCGGTGGAGGAGGCCGAGCTGATGGCGGGATGCGACATCCGCTCGGTCTACGCCTCGATTTCCGGCAGCCACCTGGAGACACGCAACTCGCACGGCAACGCCGCGATCCGCGAGCGCGAGGTCACCGCCGGCGATCTGGAGCAGGTGCTGGAGGCTGCCAGCGCGGTGGCGATCCCGGCCGACCGCAAGGTGCTCTACAAGGAGTCGCAGGAGTACCGCATCGACGGCCAGGACGGCATCCGCCGGCCGGTCGGCATGAGCGGCGTGCGGCTGGAAGCCAACGTGCACCTGGTCACCGGTGCGGCCGCCGCGGTGCAGAACATCTCCAAGTGCATCCAGCGCTGCGGGCTCACCGTGGACGAACTGGTGCCTTCCGCGCTGGCCAGCGCCAAGGCGGTGCTGACCGACGACGAGCGCGAGCTTGGCGTGTGCCTGGTCGACATCGGCGCGGGTACCACCGACATCGCGATCTACACGCAAGGCTCGATCCGCCACACCGCCTCGCTGCCGGTCGGTGGCGACCAGGTCACCAGCGACATCGCCTACGGCGTGCACACGCCGACCGCGCACGCGGAGGAGATCAAGATCAAGTACGCCTGCGCGCGGACCGACCTGGCGCATGCGGAAGAAACCATCCAGGTGCCCAGCGTGGGCGATCGCCCGCCGCGCCGGCTGGCGAGGCAGTCGCTGGCGCAGAGCGTGCAGGCGCGCTACGAGGAAATCTTCGAGATGGTGCAGGACCAGTTGCGCCGCTCCGGCTACGAGAGCCTGGTCGCCGCCGGGGTGGTGCTGACCGGCGGTGCCTCGAAGATGGAGGGTGCGCTGGAGCTGGCCGAGGAGATCTTCCACAAGATGGTGCGCATCGGTCTGCCGCAGCAGGTCGAGGGCCTCGGCGAGGTGGTGACCAGCCCCTTGCACGCCACCGGCGTTGGCTTGCTGCTGCATGGCGCGCGCGCTGGCGGTACGCGGGTCGGCGGACCGGTCGGCGGCAGCATGGGCGGGATGGTCGACAAGCTGCGCGGCTGGCTCACGCGGAATTTCTAGGGATGCGGTTGCGGGTGGCGCCGGATGCGCCGCCCCCGGGTGGAAGGAGATCCACCCACCACCACGGGCCGACAGGAGTCGTCCCCCGCGGTTAAAACGACAACAACTCTACGGAGGACGGGAAATGTTTGAACTGATCGATAAACTTGCACCCAATGCAGTCATCAAGGTGATCGGCGTGGGCGGCGGCGGCGGCAATGCCGTGGCGCACATGCTCAATGCCAACATCGAAGGCGTCGAGTTCGTGGTCGCCAACACCGATGCCCAGGCAATGACCAACTGCGGCTCGCGCACCCACTTGCAACTCGGCGGCAACGTGACCAAGGGCCTTGGCGCCGGCGCGAACCCCGAAGTCGGCCGGCAGGCCGCGCTGGAGGATCGCGAACGGATCGAGGCGATGCTGGAAGGCGCCGACATGGTGTTCATCACCGCCGGCATGGGCGGCGGCACCGGCACCGGCGCGGCACCGGTGGTGGCGCAGCTGGCCAAGGAGAAGGGCATCCTCACCGTGGCGGTGGTGACCAAGCCGTTCCCGTTCGAGGGCCGTCGGCGCATGCAGGTCGCGCTGAAGGGCATCGAGGACCTGTCCCAGCACGTCGACTCGCTGATCACCGTGCCGAACGAGAAGCTGCTCAGCGTGCTCGGCCGTGAAGTGACGCTGCTTAACGCGTTCAAGGCGGCCAACGACGTGCTGCAGGGCGCCGTGCAGGGCATCGCCGACCTGATCACCGCCCCCGGCCTGATCAACGTCGACTTCGCCGACGTGCGCACCGTGATGTCGGAGATGGGCCTGGCGATGATGGGCTCGGGCACCGCCCGCGGCGACGACCGTGCCCAGGCCGCGGCCGAGGCGGCGATCAAGAACCCGCTGCTGGAGGACGTCAACCTCAATGGCGCCTGCGGCATCCTGGTCAACGTCACCGCCGGTCCCAACCTGACCATGCGCGAGTTCGACGAGATCGGCCGCATCATCCACGACTTCGCCAGCGAAGACGCCACCGTGGTCATCGGCACCTCGCTGGATCCGGAGATGAAGGATGACGTGCGCGTGACGGTGGTGGCTACCGGCCTGAACCGGGCCAATGCCTCGCGCAACCAGCCGCCGATCCGCATGGTCGAGACCCAGCAGATGCAGATGCGCCCGCGCCCGGTGGTGCTGCGCACCGGCACCGGCAACGAGGTGGTGGACTATGCCCAGCCGGAGGTGCAAGGTCGCACCGAGCCCAGTGCATCGGCCAAGCATGGCGATGCCGGCCTCGACTACCTGGACATTCCGGCGTTCCTGCGCCGCCAGGCCGACTGAGGGGTGTTGCGGAGCATGTCGATGCGTTGAACGATCGCCCACCGGGCCGGTCAGTCATTCCAATGCCCCGCGAGCGGCTGCCTTGCGGCGAGCTGTTCGCATGGTTTGCAATGACGTGACGATGGCGGCGGTGGCTGGTCGGCACTCAAAGCCGTGCGCCGGGATGGGCGCGCGGGGCAGGGCCGCGGATCTGTCGCCGCGGTGCCGAGGCGATGTCCCGGGTCGGATTCCCGTCCCAGGCCCGGGTATCGCCTCTTTTCTTTCGTCGCTGACGGGCGTCAAATGTGCGCCAGTTCCCAAGCGTGAAAGAAAGATGAAGGCTTAACCAGACTGTACGGTGCGGTTTGCTTTTATCTCAGGTTAAAACTGTGTTAGCATCCGCTCCTGATTGGCTGCTGCCTCCTTGGGTACCGACAATAATGATCAAGCAGCGTACGCTCAAAAACATCATCCGGGCGACCGGCGTCGGCCTGCATACGGGCGACAAGGTCTACATGACTTTGCGCCCCGCCGCACCGAACACGGGCATCGTGTTTCGCCGGACGGATCTCGATCCGCCGGTGGACATTCGTGCACGCCAGGACAACGTCGGCGACACTCGTCTCTCCACCACGTTGATGAATGGTGAAGTGCGCGTCGCCACCGTCGAACACCTGTTGTCGGCGATGGCCGGACTCGGTATCGACAACGCCTACGTCGACCTGTCGGCGCCGGAAGTGCCGATCATGGATGGCAGCGCGGGACCGTTCGTGTTCCTGCTGCAATCCGCCGGCATCGAGGAGCAGCCGGTGGCCAAGCGCTTCATCCGCATCAAGAAACCGATCAAGGTGCAGGAAGGCGACAAGTGGGCCAGCTTCGAGCCGTTCGAAGGCTTCAAGGTGGGCTTCTCGATCGACTTCAACCACCCGATCATCTCCAAGCGCACCTCGCGCGCCGAGATCGACTTCTCCACCACGTCCTTCGTCAAGGAAGTCAGTCGCGCACGCACCTTCGGCTTCATGCGCGACATCGAGATGCTGCGCGAGCACAACCTGGCGCTGGGCGGTTCGATGGACAACGCGGTGGTGCTGGACGATTACCGCGTGCTGAACGAGGACGGCCTGCGCTACGAGGACGAGTTCGTCAAGCACAAGATCCTCGACGCGATCGGCGATCTGTACCTGCTTGGCCACAGCCTGATCGGCGCCTATCACGCGCACAAGTCGGGCCACGAGCTCAACAACAAGCTGCTGCGTGCCCTGATCGCCGATGCCTCGGCGTGGGAAGAAGTCAGCTACCACGAGGATCCGGCGGTGTCGCCGATCTCCTACGCGCATCCGGCCCAGGCGATCTGACGCTTGGTGTCACGTGGTGCTGCCCACCCGCATGGCCGGATCGCGAGATCCGGCCATTTTTGTTGACCGCGACACATTCGCCGCGCGGGTTGGGTCACAGCCCGGCGTGGGCCGCACTTTTCATTAACTGTTCACGTGGTATAAACGCAACTCGCGTGGCATGGGCCGCGGGGGCAAGACGCGACGCGTCTCGCAGGAACGCCCTTCAATTCGAGGGGTGCTCGGGGGAATCAGCGGTTTCGGCGAGGGACGCCAGCTGAAGGAACAGATCCCGCCATTCGGGGTCTGTGGACGAGGCAGCGGCAGCCCTGAGGTGGGCGGCCGCGGCTGGCGAAAGCGGTTTTGACTGATCCGGCACGGTAACGGCCGGCGGTTGGGGAGCCACTTTCACGGTGACTGAACTGGCGCAGGCGCCGACGGCGCTTGCGGAGGCAAGGATCTGTGCCTGCATCAAGCGCAGGCGTGACGCCCAAGCCGGTGAAGACGCCAGGAAGACGAGGCGGTTGTTGCGCAGATCGGCGAATCTGACCTGTTCGCGCAGGGGCAACGGCAACGTCTGGCGCAGTGCGCGGTCCAGCGCTTCCAGCGCGCCGGCCTTTCGGGCCAGCGACGCGAAGGAGCCGCAATCGGCAAGGGATTTCGGTCCGTTGTCGCGGCGACGGGAAGTGACGGGTTCCGCGCGGTGCATGGTGCCGACATTCGATTTTGGAAAGACATGCAGATCATACTCGTCTCACGCGCGCGGAAGCTCCCGAAAACGCTGGATCTGGCCAACCGGCGCGTGCGCTGGAAGCTGCTCTCGATGCTGTCGCTGGGCGTGCTGGGCTGCCTGGCCCTGGGTGGCGCGCTGACTCTCGCCATCGCCAGTCCGCGCGACCGCGCGCTGGCGCAGATCCACGACCTGCAACGGCAGATCCACCAGCAGAACACCGAACTCGGCGGCGTGCGCGTCGATGCGCAGCGCAGCCTGGACGCGCTGGCGCTCAAGCTGGGCCAGCTGCAGGCGCAGTCGACCCGCCTGAACGCCCTCGGCGAACGCCTGGTGCAGGTCGGCAAGCTCGACAGCGGCGAGTTCAACTTCGACCAGCCACCTGCGCTGGGTGGCGTCGAGGACACCAGCAGCACCGGTTACGCCATGCCGCCCGCGCTGGAGGCCGGCATCGACCGGCTCACCGGGCAGTTCAACGCCCAGCAGGCCCAGTTGTCGGCGCTGCAAAGCCTGTTGCTCGATGCCCGCATCGAGTCGAACCTGAAGCCGACCGGCATGCCGGTGCAAGGCTACATCTCCTCCTATTTCGGCGTGCGCCCGGACCCGTTCGACGGCCAGGCGGCGCGGCATACCGGCATCGACATCGCCACGCCGTTCGGTACGCCGGTGCATGCCGTGGCCGAGGGCATGGTGACCTTCGCCGGCGTGCGCAGCGGCTACGGCAACGTGGTCGAAATCGACCACGGCAACGGCTACATGACCCGCTACGCGCACAACAGCAAGCTGGACGTGCATCCCGGCCAGCATGTGCAGGTCGGCGACGTGATCGCGCAGGCCGGTTCCACCGGTCGCTCCACCGGTTCGCACGTGCATTTCGAGGTCTGGTACCACGATCGCGTGGTCAATCCGCTGGCGTTCGTGCGCAGCCACCGCTAGACGCCCTGATCCCTTGAATCCGGCCCCGGCCGCCGCCAGTTTCTGACGGTTCGCCGGTGCTCCCGCGTGACGCCGGCACGCCCATCCCGCCAGATCGGGTGAGCCGCACCGGGCATGTAGTAACATGCTCGATTGGCTCGCGCGTGCAGCGGGCGTCTTGTTCCCCCAACCGGAAAATCGATGTTCAATCGTGCCCTGACGAGTCTGTTTGGCAGCCGCAACGAGCGTGTGCTGCGTCAGCTTTCACGTACGGTCCATCGCATCAATGCGCTGGAACCGGAGATGGAGAAACTGGACGACGCCGCGCTGCGCGGCAAGACCGCCGAGTTCAAGCAGCGCCACGCCGCCGGCGAGTCGCTGGACAAGCTGCTGCCGGAAGCCTTCGCGGTGGCCCGCGAAGCCTCGCGCCGCACCCTGGGCATGCGCCCGTACGACGTGCAGCTGATCGGCGGCATGGTGCTGCACCAGGGCAAGATCGCCGAGATGCGCACCGGCGAAGGCAAGACCCTGGTGGCGACGCTGCCGGTGTACCTCAATGCGATCGCCGGCAAGGGCGTGCACGTGGTCACCGTCAACGACTACCTGGCCCGGCGCGACTCGGCGCAGATGGGCAAGCTGTACAACTTCCTCGATCTGACCGTGGGCGTGGTTTACCCCGGCATGGACCACGCCGACAAGCACGCGGCCTACGCGGCCGACATCACCTACGGCACCAACAACGAGTTCGGCTTCGACTACCTGCGCGACAACATGGCGCTCAGCAAGGAACAGCGCTACCAGCGCGGCCTGCACTACGCCATCGTCGACGAGGTCGACTCGATCCTGATCGACGAGGCGCGTACCCCGCTGATCATCTCCGGCCCGGCGGAGGATTCCCCGCAGCTGTACATCGCCGTCAACAAGATCGTGCCGCAGATGATCCGCCAGGCCGAGGAGGACGGCGAGGGCGACTACTGGGTCGACGAGAAGCAGAAGCAGGTGCATCTGTCCGAGGCGGGCATGCAGCACGCCGACGAACTGCTGCGCGAGGCCGGCGTCATCGACCAGGACAGCGGCCTGTACGACTCCAAGAACCTCGCGGTGGTGCATCACCTCAACGCGGCGCTGCGTGCCAACGGCATCTACCAGCGCGACGTCGACTACATCGTGCGCGATGGCGAGGTCATCATCGTCGACGAGTTCACCGGCCGCACCCTGGCCGGTCGGCGCTGGTCCGACGGCCTGCACCAGGCGGTCGAGGCGAAGGAAGGCGTGCCGATCCAGCGCGAGAACCAGACGCTGGCCACGGTGACGTTCCAGAACCTGTTCCGCATGTACAAGAAGCTGTCCGGCATGACCGGCACGGCGGATACCGAGGCGTTCGAGTTCCAGAGCATCTACGGCCTGGAGGTGGTGGTGATCCCCACCCACAAGCCGATGATCCGCAAGGACAACCCGGACATGATCTTCCTGTCGCAGACGCCGAAGTACAACTCGGTGATCGAGGACATCCGGGAGTGCCACAAGCGCGGCCAGCCGGTGCTGGTCGGCACCACTTCGATCGAGGTCTCCGAGCTGCTGTCCGGGCTGCTGAAGAAGGCCGGCGTGGCGCACGAGGTGCTCAACGCCAAGCATCACGAACGCGAGGCGCACATCGTGGCCCAGGCCGGTGCGCCGGGCCAGGTCACCATCGCCACCAACATGGCCGGCCGCGGTACCGACATCGTGCTTGGCGGAAGCCTCGAAGCGGCCTTGGCCGCGCTGCCCGAAGATGCCAGCGAAGTGGATCGTGCCCGCGTCAAGGCCGAGTGGAAGAAGTTGCACGACCAGGTGCTCGCCGCCGGCGGCCTGCACATCATCGGCACCGAGCGGCACGAGTCGCGGCGCATCGACAACCAGCTGCGCGGTCGCTCCGGCCGCCAGGGCGATCCGGGCTCCTCGCGTTTCTACCTGTCGCTGGAAGACAACCTGCTGCGCATCTTCGGCGGCGAGGGCCTGGTGCGCTGGATGAAGCGCTTCGGCATGAAGGACGACGACGCGCTGGAAGATCGCATGATCAGCCGGCAGATCGAGAAGGCGCAGCGCAAGGTCGAGCAGCACAACTTCGACATCCGCAAGCACCTGCTGGAGTTCGACGACGTCGCCAACGACCAGCGCAAGGTGATCTACACCCAGCGCGACGAATTGCTCGAAGGCGAAGAGGTCGCAGCCACCGTCACCGACATCCGCGAGGACGTGGTGCAGACCATGGTGCAGAGCTACGTGCCGCCGCAGTCCATCGACGAGCAGTGGGACCTCGCCGGCCTGGATCGCGAGCTGGAGAGCCAGCTCGGCCTGTCGCTCGACCTCAAACACTGGGTCGAGCAGCAGAGCGAGATCGATGCCGACATGATCCGCAAGCACGTGGACGAGGCGGTCGCCGAACTGTTCCAGGGCAAGGAGGCGCAGATCGGCGCCGAGACCATGCGCCAGCTGGAAAAGCACGTGATGCTGACCGTGGTCGACAACGCCTGGAAGGATCATCTTTCCGGCATGGATTACCTGCGCCAGGGCATCTCGCTGGTGGGCTACGCGCAGCAGGACCCCAAGCAGGCGTTCAAGCGCGAGGCATTCAAGCTCTTCTCCGACATGCTGTCGCGGATCAAGTCCGAGGTGGTGCAGATGCTTGCGCGCATCCGCATCCGCAGCGAGGAGGAGGTCGCCGCGATGGAGGCCGAGCAGCAGCGCATGGCCGAACGGTTGCAGAAGCAGATGCTGGCGACCGGTGGTGGTGCGCCGCCCGATGCTTTCGGCAATGCCGGCGCGGCCCCGCAGGACGGCCCTCGCCTGGCGCCGCAGCCGGTGCAGCACGCCGGCCCCAAGGTCGGCCGCAACGAACCGTGCCCCTGCGGCTCCGGCAAGAAGTACAAGCACTGCCACGGGCAGCTGAGCTGAGACAAAAAAGCAGGAGTGAGTGGAGAGGAGTGAGGAGTGAGAGAAAGCTGTACGGCCGATCTCACTTCTCACTCCTCTCCACTCACTCCTCGCCTTTCAGTCCTCGCCGCCCGGCGGCCGTTTGCGATGCGGCTCGGCATTCACGGTGATGTACTGCGGTTCCTCGCTGTCCAGTCGCAACGCGGTGAGCTTGCCGCCCCAGACGCAGCCGGTGTCGATCGCGTGCACACCCAGTCCGTCGAACCGGCCCAGCGTCGACCAATGGCCGCAGACGATACGCACGTCGCGTCGACGCATGCCCGGTACCGAAAACCACGGATACAGGCCGGGCTTCTGCGTACCGGGGATGCCCTTGGCATCGAAGTCGATGCGTCCGTTGACGTCGCAATAGCGCATACGCGTCATCGTGTTGATGGTGGCACGGTAGCGATCCAGGCCCTGCAACCGGCTCGACCATTGCGCGGGGCGGTTGCCGAACAGGTTGCGCAGCAGGCGCGGATGGCGCGGGCTGGACAGCTCGCGCTCGACATCCTGGGCGGCACGCAGCGCCTGACGCAGCGTCCACACCGGTGCCAGGCCGGCGTGCACCATCGCCCAGTCGAGCTGCTCGTCGTGGTGCATCAGCTTCTGCGAGCGCAGCCATTCGAACAATACCGGTGCGTCGTCGGCAAACAGCACTTCGCGCAACTCGGGGTTTACCCGCGCCTGCGCATCGGGCCGGCGCTGCGCGATCGCCAGCAGGCTGAGGTCGTGGTTGCCCAACGTGACGACACACGATTCACGCAGGCCGTGGATCAGGCGCAGCGTGTCCAGCGACTGCCCGCCGCGGTTGACCAGGTCGCCGCAGAACCACAGCTGGTCGCGCGCGGGGTCGAAGCGCAGTTTCTCCAGCAGGCGTTGCAACTCGGGATAGCAGCCCTGCACGTCGCCGATGGCGTACGTAGCCATGTCAGTCCCGCACCATCAGTGCAGCGTACGCGGGATGGACAGGGTGAAGGTCGGGATCGTCGCCTCGAATTCGGTGCCGTCGTCGGCCAGCATCTGGTAGCTGCCGCCCATGATGCCCACCGGCGTCTCCAGCACCGCGCCGGAGGTGTACTCGAAATCCTCGCCGGGGCGCATCCACGGCTGTTCGCCGACCACGCCCTCGCCGCTCACTTCCTCGACCTTGCCGTTTGCGTCGGTGATCTGCCAGCGTCGCGCGAGCAGGCGCGCGGGCAGCTGGCCGGCATTGCGCAAGGTGATGGTGTAGGCGAAAACATAACGGTTGTCCCCGGGCCTGGACTGGTCGGGAACGAAGCGGGTTTGCACCTGCACGTCGATCGTGTAGGGGGATTGTTCGGTCATGCCCGGATTGTAAGGCCTGCGCCCGCCAATGGGGCGACACGTGCGCGACGGCTTCACTGCGCCGCTGGAACGGCCTTGGCCAGGCGCACGAAATCCGCCGGCGACAGCGTTTCGGCGCGCGCGCGCGGATCCACGTCGGCGCGCCGGATCGTGTCGCTGTCCATCACCTGCTTGAGCGCGTTGGACAGCGTCTTGCGCCGCTGCGCGAAGGCCGCCTTCACCACCGCGTAGAGTTGCGCCGGGTCGGCGTCGTGCCGTTCTTCCCGCGCCAGCGGTCGCAGTCGCACCACGGCGGAATCCACCTTCGGCGGCGGGCGGAACGACTCCGGCGGTACGTCGAACAGCGGCTCCACCCGGCAGGCCAGCTGCAGCATCACCGACAAGCGGCCGTACACCTTGCTGCCCGGTGCGGCGGCCATCCGGTCGACGACTTCCTTCTGCAGCATGAAGTGCATGTCCTCGATGGCCGCCGCGTGTTCGACGCAGTGAAACAGGATCGGACTGGAAATGTAGTAGGGCAGGTTGCCGACCAGCCGCAGCCGCGGCACGCCGTGGCTGTGCGCCATCGCGGTGAAGTCGACCTTCAGCACGTCGGCGTGGACGACGTGCAGCGCGCCGACGGTGGCGGCACGCGCACGCAGCGCCGGGATCAGGTCGGTGTCCAGTTCGATGGCGGTGAGCTTGCCCGCTGCGCCAAGCAAGGGCAGGGTCAGCGCGCCTTCGCCCGGTCCGATCTCGACCAGGAAATCGCCGTCGCGCGGGGCGATCGTCGCGATGATGCGCTCGATGCACTGGCGATCGTGCAGGAAGTGCTGGCCGAAGCTTTTCTTGGGGCGGGCGTTCATAAAACGGGAGTGAGTGAAGAGGAGTGAGAAGTGAGAGTGGTGCGCTGGCGGCTTTTACTCACTTCTCACTCCTCTTCACTCTCTTCTCGCCCCCGGTCAGCGTCAAGGCGAGGTTGGCCGCGGCGATCAGGCTGGACGGATCGGCGCGGCCGGTGCCGGCGAGATCCAGCGCGGTGCCGTGGTCGACCGAGGTGCGGATGAAGGGCAGGCCGAGGGTGAGGTTGACGGTGCGGTCGAACGCTTCGCTCTTCAACACCGGCAGGGCCTGGTCGTGGTACATCGCCAGCACTGCGTCGTAGCGTGCGCGCTGTGCCGGCACGAAGGCGGTATCGGCGGGCAGCGGGCCGAGCAGGTGCATGCCTTCGCTGCGCAAGGCGTCCAGTACCGGGACCATCGTGTCGATCTCTTCGCGGCCCAGGTGGCCGCCTTCGCCGGCATGCGGATTGAGTCCCAGCACGGCGATGCGTGGTTGGGCGATGCCGAACTTGTCGCGCAGTTCGGTATCCACGATGTGCAGCACGCGGCGCAGCAGCGCGGGCGTGATCGCCGCGGGCACGGCCGCCAGCGGCAGGTGGGTGGTGGCCAGCGCCACGCGCAACTGCGGGCTGGCCAGCATCATCACCACCTCGACGCCGGCGCGCCGGGCGAAGAACTCGGTGTGCCCGCTGAAGGCGATGCCGGCGTCGTTGATCGAGGACTTCTGCAGTGGCGCGGTGACCACCGCGGCGTAGCGGCCGGCCAGGCAACCATCGGCGGCTTCGGCCAGCGTGGCCAGCACGTGGTTCGCGTTGCGCGGGTCGGGCTGTCCGGGTACTTCCGTCGTCGCCAGCGGCACGTGCCGCACGCGCAGCGTGCCGGCGGTGCGGGAACGCTCCGGCGAGCCGTCGTCGTCGATCAACTCGATGGTCACGCCGCAGCGCTTGGCCGCGCGTTCGAGCAGGTGGCGGTCGGTGATTGCAACCAGGCTTGCCGCCAGCGGCGTGCCGGCCAACCGCACCAGCAGCTCCGCACCGACGCCGGCCGGCTCGCCCGCGGTGACGGCCAGCCGGGTGAGCGCCATCGCGCTCAGCTGGCCTGGGGCGCAGCGCCGTCGGCAGGCGCCTGGCCGGGCTCGCGCAGCGCCGGCACCAGGATGTCGATGTACGCGTTGGAGCGCAGGTCGCGCAGATAGTCGTCGTAGACCTGTTCGGCCTTGCGGTTGCCGATGGCCTGGCGCGCCTGGTTGCGCTCGATCTCCACGGTCTGGTCGCTCTGGCGCGTGCCCAGGCGTTCCAGTACGTGCCAGCCGGCTTCGGTCTGGAACGGCTCCGATACCTGGCCGTCCTTCAGCTCGGCCAGCTTGGCAGCGATCGCCGTGCCCCAGGCCGACGGCTGGAACCAGCCCATGTCGCCGCCGATGTTCGCAGTGGTGTCGTCCTTGGAGAACTCCTTGGCCAGCGCGGCGAAGCCCTCGTGCTTGTCGACGATGCGCTGGTACAGGTCTTGCGCCTTCTGCTGCGCCTGGGCGGAGGTCAGCAGTTCGCTCGGCTTGATCAGGATTTGTCGCGCGTGGTACTCGGTGACGATCTTGCGGTCACCCTTGCGCTGGTCGACCAGCTTGAGGATGTGGAAGCCGGTGGGACCGCGCAGGATCTGGCTGACCTGGCCCGGTTTCATCGTGGCGACCGTGTCGGCGAACGCGGGTGGAATCTCGTCCATGCGCCGCCAGCCGAGGTCGCCACCCTCCAGCGCGTCGGAGGCGTCGGAGTAGCGGATCGCCGCGGCGCCGAAATCCATGCCGCCGTGGATCGCGGCCACGGCCTGTTCGGCCTTGGCCTGGGCGGCCTGGATCGCGGCGGCATCGGAGCCGCTCGGGATGCTCACCTGGATGTGCGCCAGGTGCACTTCGCCGGCCTTGTAGGTGGGGCTGTCAAGCAGATTGTCGATCTCGCTGTCGGTCACCGAGACCGAGCTCTGCACCACGTTCTGGTGCAGCCGCTGCACGGTGATCTGGTCGCCCAGTTCCTTGCGAAACTCGGCGAAGCTGCCGCCCTGCTGCTCGATCGCCGCGCGCAACTGTTCGGGGCTGAGCCGGTTCTGCTGCGCCACGCCCTGGACCGCGCGGTCGATGTCGGCACTGGACACCGAGATACCCTGATCCTGCGCCCGCTGAACCTGCAGCTGCATCAGGATCAGCCGGTTCAGCACCTGTCGCTCCACCACGTCCATCGGCGGCAGCTGTCCGCGGCCGGCGTACTGCTGCTGGATCGTGCGCACCGCGCCGTCCAGCTCGCTCTGCAGGATGACTTCGTCGTTCACCACCGCGACGATGCGATCGAGCGGCTGATTCGCCGGTGCGGCCGACTGCAGCAACTGCGCATGGGCAGGCACGGCGATCGCGAAGGCGAGCAGGAGGGATGCAAGGAATTGCTTCATCGGGGAGGAGCCTGGATCGCCGGGGCGATGGATTATTGATAGCCGAGAATATCACGGCGCAGCAGCGGTTCGATCTGGCCGCCGGTCGAGCCCAGCCCCTTGAAGACGATTTCGAACATGATCGCGTTGTCGCGCCGATTGAGGTTGCTGCCGGAAGGTGGCGTCGTGGTGCCGTAGTAGGACTGGTTGACGTAATTGCGGTCGACCAGCCGCAGGGTGACGCAGCAGCTGTCGTATTCCACGCCGAGCATCGCGTCCACGGTGCCGCTGGGGAGCTTGTAGGTGGTGTCGATCGCCGGGGCAAACGCCCAGGCGCCGAACAACCGCCACCTGTCCGACAGCGGGTAGACCGCCGAGGCGCTGTATTGTTCCAGCCGGCCGCGCCGATAGTGGTAGGCGAGATTGAAGATGCCGGCGTCGCCGAGGCGCCGCTGCAGGCCGAACGTGGCCGCCTCCACGGCGCGGCTGTTCGGGCTCCACTGCCAGGAGCTGTTCACCCGCCAGCGATCGTTCAATTGCAGGTCGAGCTGGGCCACGTAGGCCGAGCCGGTCCAGTCGGTGCCCAGCACGCGCTGCTGGCCGAGGTAGCGGATCTGGCCGATGCTGGCCGACAGCCGCTCGACGCCGTCGTCGTCCAGCAATCGCGTGGTCAGCGCCGCGGTGACGTTGTTCGCGTCCATCTGGCGGTCGGCGCCGGAGAACTGGTTGGTCGAGAACAGCTGCCAGTAGTCGAACGACATCAGCCGGGTGTCGAACAGCGGCAGGTTGTCCTGGTTGCGGTACGGCACGTAGAGGTAGTACAGGCGCGGCTCCAGCGTCTGCGTGTAGTGCGTGCCGAACAGCGAGGTGCTGCGGTCGAACATCAGGCCCGAGTCGAGGCTGACGATCGGCAGCGAGCGGGTCGGCGATTGCTCGGTGAACGGCGACACCGCCGTGCCGCCGAGCTTGCCGAATCGCCCGTAATCCTGGTAGCCGTCGCTGAGCTGGTAGGCGGTGTAGCGCCAGGCCAGGCGCGGCCGCACGAACCACGCGGCGCTGCCGAAATCGGCGGTGAGGTAAGGGTAGAGATCCTCGCGCTGGCCCTCGACGTAGCCGCGCTTGCGGAACATCACCGCGCTGGTGTCCACGCCGGCCTGCAGCCAGCGGGTCAGCGGCACCTCCATGCTGAACAGTGCATACGGCAGTTGCCGGTAAGGCAGCGTGGAGTCGGTCGCGAACGGGTTGGTGTTCTGGTAGGTGGTGGCGCCGAACGAGGCGCTCCACCACTTGCCGCCACCGCTGATGGCGGCGCCGGAGCGCAGGCTGTACACCGGGCTGTGCGACATCGCGTTGCCGTAGTCGTACAGGTAGCTGGCGTCGGATACGTGGTTGTAGCTGCCGGTGAAGCGCCAGCCATCCCACAAGGCGGTGCGGTCGGAGAGGTTCACCAGGTAGCGCGACTTGCCGGCGGTGTCGGCCAGGCCGTCGCTCTCGCCGCGGTCGTCGGGCACGTATTCCACGTTGAGCTGTCCGTTGCTGCCCGGCACCAGGTAACGGAACTCGCCGGCCAGCATCGGGCCGCGGCGGCTGTAGTAGCGCGGGTCCAGGGTGGCGTCGTAGTTCGGCGCCAGGTTGAGGTAATAGGGCGTGCTGATCTGGAAGCCGGCGCGGCTGGTGTTGCCCAACGTGGGATAGAGGAAGCCGCTCTTGCGCCGGTCGTCGGTGGGGAAGGTGAAATATGGCAGGTACAGGAACGGCACCTTGCCGATGCGCATGGTGGCATTGCGCGCCACGCCCACGCCGCTGGCCTTGTCGATGCTGATCGACTTGGCGCGGAACTCCCATACGTGGTGGCCGACGTCGCAGGTGGAATAGGTGGCCATCGAATAACGGGTGCGCTCCGCATCGAGCATCTGGCCCTGGCGCGCCACGCCGTTGCCGCGCGACGCCAGCATCTGGTAGCGCACGTCGTCGGCCACGCCGCGGCTGGCGTTGGTGTTGCCGCGCAGGCGCGAGGCGGCCAGCAGCTGGCCGGCCTCCTGGTAACGCACGTTGCCGCGCGCGTCGTAGTCGGTGGTGGTGTCGTTGTAGTCGAGCGTGTCGGCCTGCAGCTGCTGGTCGGCGCGCTGCAGCAACACGTTGCCGGACAGGCGATAGACCGACTGGTCGGAGCTGTCGACGTGTTGCGCGGTGACGTTTGCCGGCGCGGTCGCGCGCTGGCTGCTGTCCTGGCTCAGCGTCGGGTCGTAGAACTCCAGCAGCGCGTTGGGCCGGCACATGGCGTAGTTGAGCGGGCGCGGCGCGCAGTGGAACGAGCCCAGCGGGCAGCTCTGGTCGGCCGGGTCCGGCGCGTTGCGTGACGCCGGGGCGGCGGAGGCGGCGGGAAACTGGCCGCCGAACAGCGCCAGCGCGGCGGCGACCGCCAGCAGGCGACGTGGAGGAAACGTTGATGTCACGATGAAACCTGCCGACCTCGAAGGTGGGTCAAGTTAGCAGAAACGCCACCCCGGTTGCGCCCGCGCATTCAGCGTGGGCTTGGCTGCGGGGGCCGATTCATTCCATCAGGGCTTGCACGTGGGCGGCGGCGCTGGCGGCCAGGGCGGCGAGGTTGTAGCCGCCCTCGAGGGTGGAGACGATGCGCCCCTGGGCGTGGCGCCGGGCCAGTGCGACCAGCCGCTCGGTGAGCCAGGCGTAGTCGTCCTCGCCCAGGCGGATGTCGGCCAGGGGGTCGTTGGCGTGGGCGTCGAAGCCGGCCGAGATCAGCAGCAGTTGTGGCCGGAACGCGTGCAGGCGCGGCAGCAGCACGGCATCCCACAGTTCGCGGAACTCGTGCGAGCCGGCGCCGGGCGAGAGGACGCCGTTGACGATGTTGCCGCAGCCGCGCTCGTCTTCGCGGCCGCTGTCCGGATACAGCGGTGACTGGTGGCTGGAGACGAACAGCACGCGCGGCTCGCGCTCGAAGATGTCCTGCGTGCCGTTGCCGTGATGCACGTCGAAATCGGCGATGGCGACCCGCTTCAGGCCGTGCGCGACCAGTGCATGGGCGGCGCCCACCGCGACGTTGTTGAACAGGCAGAAACCCATCGCCAGCTCACGCGTGGCGTGATGGCCGGGTGGACGCACCGCGCAGAACGCGCGCGGTGCACTGCCGCCGAGCACCGCATCGACCGCCGCCACCACGGCACCGGCGGCATGCACGGCCGCCTCGGGCGAGCCCGGGCCCATCACGGTGTCCGGGTCCAGCGCCAGCATCTCGCCTTCCGGCGCGCCGAGCAGGACCTCGCCGATGTGTCCTGCGTCGTGCACGCGCAGCAGCTGTTCGCGGGTGGCCGGCGGCGCCTCGACGCGGTCGAGCGCGGCGTAGCGGTCGTGGTCGAGTGCTTGCAGCACCGCGTGCAGCCGCGCCGGCCGTTCCACGTGACCCGGCCCCGGATCGTGCCGCAGGCAGGCGGAATGGGTATACAGCCGCAGCATGCGGCGGCTCAGGCGGAAGGCTTGGGCTTGGGTCGGCGCTCGTGCTGCCACAGCACTTCGCCGTGGCCGCTGGCGCGCGCCAGCACGCGCGAGATGACGAACAACAGGTCCGAAAGCCGGTTGAGGTAGCGCTGCGGCTGGGGGCGGACCTCCTCCACCCGCGCCAGCGCGACCACCTCGCGCTCGGCGCGGCGGCACACGGTGCGCGCCAGGTGGCCGCAAGCCGCGGCCATGCCGCCGCCGGGCAGGATGAACTCCTTCAGCGGCGGCAGCGGATCGTTGAGCCGGTCGAGGATGTGCTCCAGCCGCTCGATGTCGCTGTCGTTGACCATCGCCATGCCGGGGATGCACAGCTCGCCGCCGAGGTCGAACAGGTCGTGCTGCACCTGGGTCAGCACCTCGCGCACCTCGTCGGTGACGCCGTCGGCGGCCAGCAGCATGCCGACCGTGCTGTTGAGCTCGTCGACCGTGCCGTAGGCGTTGACCCGCGGCGAATCCTTGCCGACGCGCGAACCGTCGCCGAGGCCGGTGGATCCGTCGTCGCCGGTGCGCGTGTAGATCCGCGAGAGGCGGTTGCCCACGTCAGTGCCGGGCCTGGCTGCCGCGCGGCGCGGCGTGCGTCAGCTGGGTTGCCAGCGCGTGCAGCACCGCGCCCAGCGCCACGTAGACGGCGGTGCCGGCGAGGAACGGCAGGTACCAGTCGCCGAGATTGTCGAACCACGCGCCGAAGCTGCGCGGCGCGGGGACGCTGGCGCTGAGCCAGTAGAAGCTGCCGTTGGAGACCAGGTAGCAGACGCCCTCGGCCACCAGCAGCGCGCCGGCCGCGAGGCCCAGCGTACGCAAGCCCAGGCCCTGCTGGTGTTTGGCCAGCCAGCTGCCGCCCAGCCAGAGCGCGCCGTAGGCCGGCAGCAGGAACCAGTAGGCCGGGGACACGCAGTAATGGCTCCAGAAGTCGATGCCCTGGCCGCTGATCACGAGATAGTCCACCAGCACCGCTTCGGCCATCAGCAGCGGGAAGGCCCAGCGGCCCTGGCCGCGCAGCCAGAAGCCGGCGAGGAAAAACACGCCCCACGAAGCGTCCCACAACGCATGATGCAGCAGCGAGGGATGGAAGCGGGTGACGCCCATCACCAGGGCCAGGCCCAGGAAGATGACCAGGCGTCGGGTCGTTGAGGTTGCCATGGGAACTCCGTGCGGCGCTGCGGGATACAGGCCTGCCAGTTTAGCCCAATGCGGCCGGCCCGATGCGTCGGCGTGGCGTCGACGCGTATCATCCGTGGCATGAATCCCTCCGATCCCCCTGTCAGCGGCAGCGTGTTGATCGTCGGCGGCGGCCTGGTCGGCGCCAGCCTGGCGATCGCGCTGGACGCGGCCGGAATCGCCGCCACCCTGGTCGAGGCCGCCGCGCCGCGCGCCGACGCACAACCCAGCTACGACGAGCGCAACCTCGCCTTGGCCCGCGCCACCGTCAACGGACTCGACGCGATCGGCGTATGGCAGCACGCCGCCGCCCGCGCCACGCCGATCCGGCACATCCGGGTCAGCCGTGCCGGCGAATTCGGCAGCGCGCGCATCGACGCGGACAAGCAAGGCGTCGACGCGCTGGGCTGGACCCTGCCGGCGCGCGAACTCGGCGCCGCTCTGCTGCGCCGGCTCGACGCCTGTACCCGGCTGACCCGGCTCGCCCCCGCCACGCTGTCCGCGCTCGAACCGCTGCCTGGCGGTTGGCGCGCGCAGGTCAACACCGCCGACGGCACGCGCCGCATCGACACGCCGCTGCTGGTCGGCGCCGACGGCACCGGCTCGTTCGTGCGCACGCAACTGGGCATCGACGCCGAGCGCCACGATTATCGGCAGACCCTGTTCGTCTGCACCGTCACCCCCGAGCGCGATCACGCCAACCGCGCCTTCGAGCGTTTTTCCGACGCCGGCCCGATCGCCTTGCTGCCGCTGGCCGAACGCCGCTGCGGGCTGGTGTTGACCGTGGCCGGGGACGAAGCGGCTGCGGTGGCCGCACTGGATGACGCCGCCTTCATCGAGCTGGCGCAGCAACGCTTCGGCTGGCGCCTCGGGCGGCTGAGCCGACCGGGCAGGCGCCACCCCTACGCGATCCATCGCGTCGCGGCGGCGCAGTTGATCGCACCCCGCGCGGTGCTGGTCGGCAATGCCGCGCAAACCGTGCATCCGATCGGCGCGCAAGGCTTCAACCTGGGCCTGCGCGATGCGCTGACCCTGGCCGAGCTGCTGGCCGCGCAGGCCGACCCCGGTGACGCGGACATGCTCGCCCGCTACGCGGCACGCCGCGCGCCGGATCGCCAAGGCACCATGGCGATGAGCCACGGCCTCGTGCAACTGGCCTGCCTGCAGCAACCGTTGCTGGCGCCGCTGCGTTCGCTGGCCTTGCTGGCCTGCGACCGGTTGCCGCCGCTGCAGCGGGCACTCGCGCGGCGCGGCATGGGCTTTCGCGGCACGCCGCCGCGCGCCGTGCTGGAGCGCGTGCCATGAACGCAGGCATCGGCGAGGTCGTCCCGCGCCGCCGCGCCGCGGCACTCGACGTGGCCGTGGTCGGTGGCGGCATGGTCGGCGCGGCGGCCGCACTGGCGCTGGCCCGCGCGGGTTTCAGCGTCGCCCTGCTGGAAGCGCGCGCGCCCACGCCGTGGTGCGCGGATGCCGAGGTGGACCTGCGCGTGGTCGGGCTGGCGCCCTCGTCGATCACGCTGCTGGATGACATGGACGTCTGGACGTCCATGCGCCAAGCGCGCATCTCGGCCTACCGGCGCATGCACGTGTGGGACGACGCCAGCGGCGCGTCGATCGACTTCGATGCCGCTGCGGAAGGCCGTGACCTGCTCGGCTGCATCGTCGAGAACAGCCTGGTGCAGTGGACGCTGTGGCAGGCGCTGGAGATGGCCGGCGACAGCTCTGGCGGCGTGCGCCGGCTGTGCCCGGCCGAGGTGACCGCCTTCGATGCGCGCGACGATCGCATCCAGTTGCAACTGGCCGATGGCACGACACTGTCTGCTGCCGTGCTGGTGGCCGCCGACGGCGCCGCCTCGCCGTTGCGCCAGCTGGCCGGCATCGGCACGCGCGGGCGCGACTACGCGCAGCGCGCGGTGGTGGCACATGTAGACACCGAACGCGCGCATGAAGAGACGGCGTGGCAACGCTTCCTGCCGGGCGGTCCGCTCGCCCTGTTGCCGCTGGCCGACGGGCGCAGCTCGATCGTGTGGTCGCTGCCCGAGGCCGAGGCGCAGCGCGTGCTGGCGCTGGCCGACCGGCGCTTCTGCGACGAGCTCGGCGCCGCCAGCGATTTCCGCCTGGGCCGCATCACCGGCAGCACGCCGCGCGCCGCGTTTCCGCTGAAGCTGCAACTGGCCGAGCGTTACCAGGCCGAACGCTTCGTGCTGCTGGGCGACGCCGCGCATGCGGTGCATCCGCTGGCCGGGCAGGGCGTCAACCTTGGCCTGCGCGACGTGGCCGAGCTGCGCGACACCCTGGTCGAGGCGCGTGCGGCAGGCCGCGACATCGGCGCTGCACACGTGCTGCGCCGCTACGCACGGCGCCGGCGCAGCGCCGACACGCTGGATGCGTTGGGCTTCGACGCGCTGGCGCGCATCTACGCCTGGCAGTCGCCGCCGCTGGTCGCCGCGCGCGCCGTCGGCGTGCGCTTGCTCGATCGGCTGGCGCCGTTGAAGCGGCGGCTGTCGGATCACGCCGCGGGACTTTAGATCTTTGCCCTCGCCTGCGACCGAAGGAAGTTCCTTGGGAACGCGCAGGGGGAGGGCATCGTAACGCCACCGGAGGATCGACCATGCGCATCGCCCGACTCTGCTGTCTGCTGTTGCTTGCCGGATCAAGCCTCGCCGTCCAGGCGAAGATGGTGCATCGCCCGGTCGAATGGACGCAGGACGGCACCCGTTTCCACAGCGTGCTGGTCTACGACGACGCCGCACAGGCCAAGCGTCCCGGCCTGGTGATGGTGCCGAACTGGTACGGCGTGAACGACGCGGCCGTGAAGAAGGCCGAGATGATCGCCGGCAAGGACTACGTGATCCTGCTTGCCGACATGTACGGGGCGGACGTGCGTCCGACCAGCCATGCGCAGGCGCAGGCCGCGGTGAAGCCGCTGTACGGCAATCGCGCGCTGATGCGCAAGCGGATCGGCGTGGCGCTGGAGCAATTGAAGGCGCAGGCCGCCGGCACACCGCTCGATGTCACGAAGCTGGCGGCGATCGGTTTCTGTTTCGGCGGCTCGGCGGTGCTCGACCTGGCGCGCAGCGGCGCCGACGTGGCGGCGGTAGTGTCGTTCCACGGCGGGCTGGCCACTGACGATCCGATGCTGGCCAAACACATCAAGGCACGCGTGCTGGCGATGAACGGCGCCGACGACAAGGGCACCATGCCGGACGCAGGCAAGTTCATGGACGAGATGCGCATGAGCCCCGCCGACTGGCAGTTCGTCGTGCTCGGCCACGCGGTGCACTGCTTCACCGAGGTCGGCGAGAACTCGCCCGGCTGCCGCTACGACGCCGCGGCCGCGGCGCGCAGCTACCGGCTGATGCGCGACTGGCTGGATCACGCATTTGCCGGCACGCCCTGAGGCATCGCGCCCGAAAGTCCGAAAAGCCACCGCCCCGCTTTTGCAACACCGCCGTCCGCAACATCCACGCCTGGGCGTGAATGCTGCCGCTTTTCCGATTCCCGATTCCCGATTCCCGATTCCCGATTCCCCGCCACTCAGCCTTCCAGATGCAACTTGCCGTCCTCGTAGCGGCAGGTGCGGTTGCGGCCCTTCTTCTTGGCCGCGTAAAGCGCCTTGTCGGCGGCGTTGACCAGGGCGCCGGGATCGGCCATGCCGTCCTCGCGCGCGGCCAGGCCGATGCTGATCGTCACGCCCAGCTGCTGGTCCTCGACGGCCACCCGCAGGCCGGCCACCGCCTTGCGCAGGCGCTCGGCGGCGTGCAGCGAGGAGGACAGGTCGGCGTTGCGGCAGATCACCAGGAACTCCTCGCCGCCCATGCGGCACACGGCGTCCTCCTTCCGCGCGGAGCGGCGGATGGTGCGGGCCACTTCGAGCAGCACCTGGTCACCCACCGCGTGGCCGTGGGTGTCGTTGACTTCCTTGAAGCGGTCGATGTCGATCATCATCATCGTCACCGGGTCGCCGGAGCGCTCGGCCATGCTCCACGCCTGGGCCAGCGACTCCATGCCGGCGCGCCGGTTCTGCAGGCCGGTGAGCTGGTCGACCAGGGCGTAGTGCTGCAGCTTGCGGTTGCTCATCGCCAGTTCGGCGGAGAACCGCTTGAGCTGCGCGCGGTCGTGCTCCCACTGGTTGAGCAGCTTCACGTACTGGCGCGCCGCGCCCATCCGCAACGGCAACATGCGGGCGGCCTGGGCCGGGCTCACGCAATCGTTGATCTGCGCCTCGATGGCCAGGCGGATCTCGGTTTCGGAAGTCACGCTGGCCAGCACGATCAGGTAGATCGACTGGCCCCACGGCGTGGCGCGCAGCGCGCGGCACAGCGCCCAGCCGTCCAGCCCGGACATGCGCGAGTCGGCGATCACCACCTGCGGCATCAGCTGCACGGCCAGCGCGAGGCCTTCTTCGCCGCTGCCGGCCGAGTGCACCACCTGGTCGGGCATGCGCTCGAGGATATCCGCCAGCATCGCGCGCACCGGCGCGGCGCTGGCCACCCACAGCACGCGCGAGACTTCCGCGGCGGGCGCGCCATCCGCGGTCGCGGCCGGGGTGGCTACCAGGTCGCCGAAGGCCGGCACCTTGCCGTCGGGAACGCGCAGCACCGCGCTCCAGTCGTGCCATTGCGCATGCACCTGGTCGAGCAGGATGCCGAGCTCGCCGGCGTCCAGGCCGATCGCGCCGCCCAGCAGCATCAGCTCGCCGATGTGCTGGCTGCGCTCCTCGTCCGGCGCCAGGCTCAGGTCGGCCAGCCGCCTGGCCAGGTGGAACAGCCGGGTGAGCTGGTACGGACGCGAGCCCTCGGCGAAGCTGGCCGCGTCCACGTTCTCGTGGAAGAACACCGGCTCGGCCAGAGCCCGCGGGATGCCGCAGTCTTCGAGGATCACCGCGGTCAGTTCGTTGTGGTCGACGTGCAGCAATTGCTGCTCGGCCTCCACCGTGGTCTCGCTGCCGCGTTGCAGCAGCTGGCCGTATTCCTCCGGGTACAGCGTGGCCAGCGCCAGCTGCCCGATGCGGGCGAGCAGGCCGCAGGCGAACAGTTCGTCCGGCGACGCGAGCCGCACGCGCTTGCCCAGTTCCTGCATCGCCACCGCCATCAGCAGCGAGTGCGACCAGAAGCGCGGGTAGTCGAAGCTCTTGCAAGCGCCGCTGCGGTACTGGTCGACCAGCGAGAAACCCATCGCCAGCTGGCGCACGGCGGCCAGGCCGAGGCGGATGATCGCCTCGGGGATGCTGGCCAGCGGGCGGGCGCCGATGCTGGCGGCGTTGGCCATGTGCAGCAGACGCCCGCTGGTGACCGGGTCGCTCTGCACGAGGCGGCTGATTTCCTCCAGCGTCGCGTCGTCGCGGCGGCTGATCTGCATGATCGCCAGCGCCACGCCCTTCGGGCTGGGCAGGCCGCCGTTGATTCGCAGTTGTTCGATGGCCTTCATGCGGCTGCTCGTTGGGTCGATGACACGCACGGTACGCGGGATGCGGTGGATGTACGACTCCCGCGCACTTCATGCCGGGCCGCGACGCGTTAGGCCTGCCGCAGGCCGCTGCCTGACGGCGCGCACCGGGGTCCGTGCCACTGGAGTATCGGCCGCGCGCGTCCGATCTTGAGGGCCGCGCGTGCCGGCCCGACCCGTTCAGGCGCGCAGTGTGCGCCCGTAGGCGTGCACCTCGTCCACCAGCACCCGGACGTGGTCGGGATCGACCTCCGGGGTGATGCCGTGGCCGAGGTTGAACACGTGGCCGGGGTGGTCGCCGTAGCTGTCCATCACCGCGCGGGCCTCGCGGCGGATCACCGCCGGGCTGGCGCGCAGGACCGCCGGATCGAGGTTGCCCTGCAGTGCCACGCGATCGCCCACCGTGGCGCGCGCATCGGCCAGGTCGATCGTCCAGTCCACGCCCAGCGCGGCGCAGCCGCTGTCGGCCAGCGCCGCCAACTGGCCGTTGGCGCCCTTGGAGAACAGGGTCACCGGCAACTCGCGCGAAGCCGCGTGTTCCTTCAGCGCGGCCACGATCTGCGTCATGTAGCGCAGCGAGAACTCGCGGAACGGTGCCGGGCCGAGCAGGCCGCCCCAGGTGTCGAAGATCATCAGCGCCTGCGCACCGGCCTCGGCCTGGGCGACCAGGTAGGCGCTCACCGCCCGCGCCAGCGTGTCGAGCAGCTGGTGGGCGAGTTTCGGCTCGTTCCAGCACATCGTCTTGAGCGTGGCGAAATCGCGCGAGCCATGGCCCTCGACCATGTAGCAGGCCAGCGTCCACGGGCTGCCGGAAAAACCGATCAGCGGCACCCGCCCGTGCAGCTCGCGGCGAATCAGCCGCACCGCGTCCATCACGTAGCGCAGTTCGCCGTCCATGTCCGGCACGGCGAGTTTCGCGATGTCCGCCGCGCTGCGCACCGGGCGCGCGAACTGTGGGCCTTCGCCGTGCGCGAAGCTGAGTCCCAGGCCCATCGCGTCGGGGATGGTGAGGATGTCGGAGAACAGGATCGCCGCGTCGAGATCGAAACGCTGCAGCGGCTGCAGCGTCACTTCGCAGGCGTATTCCGGGTTCTGCGCCAGCCCCATGAAACTGCCGGCGCGCTCGCGGGTGGCGCGGTACTCGGGCAGGTAGCGGCCGGCCTGGCGCATCACCCAGATCGGCGTGGTGTCGGTGGGCTCGCGGCGCAGCGCGCGCAGGAAGCGGTCGTTGGTCAAGGCATCGGACATGGCAATCAACGGTGGGGGATTTCAGCGCCCGTACGGGCCTTCCTGGCCCTGGGCGAACATCAGGCGAAAGCCGCGCTTGAGTTGCGCGTCACGGGTCTTCTCGAACGCGGCGATGGCCGCATCGCGCTCCAGGAATTGCTCGCGCTTCACGGTCGCGCGCCCGCCTTGGGTGCCCGACTCGCGGTACAGCGTCCAGCCGCCAAGCAGGTCCTGCTCCAGCGTGATCTGGACATAGCGCGGCGTGTCGGTGCTGCCGGGCACGGATTGCAGGTAGAGGCGCATGGTTTTCCGAAGCGGTGCGAACGTGATTGCCGCAGCGCCCGTCATTCTAGCGGGCCGGGCCGGAACCGTCTGCCGCCGCGGCAATCCGTCGGCGTCATCTTTCGAGCCGGTAGTTGAGGCTGGCGCGGCTGAACTCGGTGGCCTGCTGCGCCTCCAGGTTCCAGCGCTTGCTGAGCCGGTAGCGCAGGGTGATCACCTCGCCCGGCTCGAACAGGCCCACGCCGTAGCTCAGATAAAGCCGCGGCGAGAGGTATTTGCCGACGGTGAACGCCGAGCTGCCGCCGAGCGCCTCGTTGCTGGACACGCCGATGTCGTCCAGCCCCAGCTGCGAGCCGATCCGCTTGGCCAGCAGGTCGCCCGCGGCCGAACCCAGCGCCTGCGCGGCCGCGCTGACCATGCTGCCCTCGCCACCCTTGACCTCCGACAGCGGCTTGCCGGTGATCAGGTACGACAGCGCGTCGGACTGCTCCATCACCGGATTGGAGAACACGGTGAGGATCGGCCGCTGCGCGGTGCCGGAGACGTACAGCCCCACCTCCTGGCCCTCGTCGATGGTGGCGTTGGGGTTGAGCTTGCGCACCGCGCGGATGTTCAGGCCGGGGTTGTCGAGCGGCGTGCTGGCGAACAGCAGCTGGCCGCGCTGGATCTTCAGGTCCTGCCCGTATGCGCGGTAGGTGCCGTTCACCGCGATCTGGCCCTGGCCGGTGGTGGCGCGGCCGGGCTTCTCGATGACCGTGAGCACGCCGCTGACGCGGCCGTCCAGGCCCATGCCGGTGACGTGGGCCTGCTCGCCCAGGTCGACCTTGACCACCGCGTTCAACGGCGTGCCGCCGGCGGCATCCCTTGCCTGGCTGGCGTCCACCACCACCACGTCGGGCGAGGCGGCGCTGGCGCCGGCGCCGGGCAGCTTGTCCACGTTCACCCGCGCGCGGTCGAGGCTTACCGCGCCGCTGATGTCGATACCGCCGGCGCCCTGCTGCACGACCAGGTCGGGCGAGAGCACTACATGGGCTGCCGGAATGTCCACCGCGGTGAACTGGCTGCCGGTGATGGTGAGCCGCGTGGGCTGGGCGCCGTCGAGGCTGGCGCTGCCGTCCACCGCGACGCTGCCCTTGCCCGAGTGCACGCTGCCGCGGATCTGCAGCTGCTGTCCGTCGAGCGTGGCCACGTGCAGCTGGCCCTGCGCGAGGGTCAGCCCGGCGGCGGGAATCTCCGCGGCGACCCCGCCCAGTTCGGCCTGGCCGATCACGCGCGGTTGCGCGAGGCTGCCGGCAAACTGCACGCGCGCGTCGGCGCGGCCCTTCACGTTGGCCAGTTCGTGGCTGAGCAGTTCGACGAAGGCGAGGTTGCCAAGGTGCACTTCCGCCTGGCCGCTCAACGCCTGCTGCGCGCCGGCGATGCCGAGCTGGCCGTCGATGCGGCCGCCATCGTCCAGCGCGGCGTGCAAGTCGATCTGCTGGCGCTGCGGCGTGAGATTGGCGTCGAGCTGCAGGCGGTCGTAGCGCAGCAGCGGCGCGCGGGCGTCGTCGGTGTAGCTGATCGTGCCGTGCGCCGAGCCGATCGACGCGTGGCCGCTGAGCGCGCCGGCCGCGCTGCGGTGGATCTGGCCGCTGCCTTCGAGGTTGCCCTCGGCGCGCAGCGGCAGGTCGGCCTCGCCGGCGGCGTTCAGCAGCAGCGCCAGCGGCAGCGCCTGCAACCGGTAGCTGGCGTCGAGATTGCCCGCCTTGTCGCGGCGCGCGCTGGCGCACAGCAGCGGATCGCCGGCGGTCAGACACAGCTCGCCAAGCCGCATCGCGCCGTCGTCGTAGCCGAGTTGCGTGGCGTGCTGCAGGCGCCACGGCGGCAGGCCTTGCGGTTCGAGATCCAGCATCAACAGCGTGCCGCTCCAGCGCGAACCGGCGAGCGCGCCGCGCAGGTCGAGCGTGCCGGACAGCTGGGTGCCGCGTGCCTGCACCTCGAGCCGGTGATTGGCATCGCTGCCTTCGGCCAGTGCGTGGATGTCCTGGAACGTCAGCCCCTGCACGGTGGCGTCGTTCAGCTGCAGGTCCAGCTTGCCGGCCACGCGGCTGACGTCCGGCAGCCCCACGATCAGGCCCAGGCGCTGTGCGCGTTGTTGTTGCCAGGCCAGCGACTGCCCGTGCAACTGGCCGTTGATGCTGAGCTTGGGCAGCTTGCCCTGGATGCGCAAATGGCCGTCCAGACGGCCGCCGGCGTCGGGCAGCCAGTCGCCGAGCGAGGCGATCGCCAGTTGCAGTTCGGCGTCGTTGCGGGTGCCGGGCCGCGCGGTCAGCTGCAGCGAACTGGCGCCGGAGGCAAGTTCCAGGCGACCGTCCAACACCAGCTGTGGCGACAGGTGCAGCTTGCCGCGCCCGCTGACCGCGCGCTTGCGCAAGCTGCCGGCGAGCTTGCGGATGTCCAGCGTGGCGTCGAGTCCGTCGGCCGTGCGCTGACCCTGGCTGGCGATGTCGGCATCCAGTGCGCCGTCCCAGTGCGCCAGCAACTGGCCGGGGTCGAACGCCACGGCACGGACCTCGGCCTGCCACGCCAGCGTCGGTTGCAAGACCAGCTTGCCGTGGGCGTGGAGCTGGCCCTTGGCTTGTTTCAGATCAAGCGTGCGCACCTGCAAGCGTTGCGGCGTGCCGTCCAGTTCCAGCGACAGCTTGGCCAGCTTGCCGGGCGGGCCCAGTTCGATATTGCCTTGCGCGTGGTAGGCATCGGCGCTGCCCGTGGTGGTGAGTCGGCCGTGGCTGGCCAGCGGCTGGCCGACCAGCTCGGCCGGCAATTGCAGGTCGGTCCAGCCGATCTGCAGGTTGGCGGCGAGCGGCCTGGCGTCCAGTTGCACGGTGCCACTCGCTTCCACGTTGCCCTTGAACTGGGGCGAGCCGAGTCGGAGTTGTTCGAGCGTCAGCGTGTGGTAGTCGGGGTCGAACCGCGCGCGCAGCGGTTGCAGCCGCACGCGGTACTGGTTCAGGTCGAGCTGGCCTTCGAGCGTGCCGCCGTGGCGATCGCCGTGTCCGGCGAGCGAGAAGGCCAGCGATTGCAGCGTGCCTTCGCCGAGCAGCGGTGCGGGATCGAAACGCGGCGCCTCGAGCGTGCCGCTCCAGCCGAATTCGCCGGCCTGGGCGAGTTGGGCGTGGAGTTTCATCGGCGCCGGCGCGGTGAGTGCGGCATCCAGCGTGGCCTGCCTGCCGTCGCTGTGGACCGAGAGCGTGCCGGCGACGTCGGTGTCGCCGGCTTTCCACGCAAAGCCCAGCGTGCCGTTGCCTTGATAACTCTGGCCGAAGACCAGCTTGCCGGCGAGGTCGGCATGACCGTTCGGTGCGCGCAGCGCGAGCTGCCGCAGTTCGATGCCGCGGTCGGTCCAGCGCCCGGCCAGGTCGAGCCGATCGGCGGCAAACACAGCGTTGCCGGCTTGCGTCACCTTGATCGGGCCGACGTGCGCGCGATCCACGATCAGCTCCACCGGCAGATGCAGCGACAGGCTGCCGGAACTTGCACTCTCCTCCGTGCTCGCGGCGGGCAGCGCCACCGCGACGCCGTCGACGTCGAGCGTGGTCAGATGCACGCGCTTGCCCAGCAGCGACCAGAAGTGCAGGTCCAGCCGCACCGTGGCCAGCTCCACCACGGTGCCGTGGCCGTCGTCGTAGCGCACGCCGGAAAGTTGCAGCGGCCCTGCCAACCGTCCCTGCGCCTGCTGCACCTGCAGCGTGCCGCCACTCAGCGACTCGGCCCGCGCCAGCGCAAAGCGCAGGCCCGGACCGGTGCCCAGCACCCACCACAGCACCGCCGCCACGACCAGCAGCAGCGCGGCGAATGCGATGGCGATGCGCTTGAACCACTTCATGGGCGGAGAAGCAGGGAATGGGGAATCGGGAATAGGGAATGGGAAAAAGCACCGCGCGTCGCGTGCTCTTTATCCTCCCTGTTGGTCGCCATGTTCATGGATGAGCTCCTCCGATTCCCTATTCCCGATTTCCTATTCCCGGCTCTTCACAAATCCGGCCCGATCACCACGTGCAACTCGATGCCGTGATGGTCCGAATCGTGGATCGGCGTGCCGAGGTCGAGCCGGATCATGCCGACCGGCGAGCGCCAGCGCAGGCCCAGGCCGGCGCCGACCTTCGGGCGGAAATCGGTGCCGGTGTAGGCGTTGCCGGCGTCGACGAAGGCCGCCATGCCCCAGTTGCGGGTGAAGTAGTGCTCCACCTCGGTGCTGGCCACCAGCAGGTTGCGGCCGCCGATGACGCGGTCGTAGCTGTTGCGTGGGCCGATCGACTGGTAGCCGTAGCCGCGCACCGAACGGTCGCCGCCGGCGAAGAAGCGCAGTTGCGGCGGCAGTGCGGCGAAGTCGTCGGTGCGGGTGATGCCGGCGCTGCCGCGCAGGATCAGCCGGTTGCGCTGTTTCGCCCCGAACGCGCGGATCCATTTGGCGTCGGCGCTGATCTGGCTGAAGCTCGCATCGGAGAGCAGGCTGCCGGCGGTGCTGCGCGCGGCCAGGGTCAGCGACCAGCCGCGGCGCACGAAGGCGGGGTTGTCGGCCTGCTTGCGGCTCAGCGAGGCTTCGGCGAACACCTCGGTGCTGCGGCCGTGTTCGATGCCGGGTGTGTCGTCCGGCTCGCGCCCGCGCTTGCCCACGGTGAAGGTGCCGGCCAGCGCGTGCACGCCCAGCGTGCGCGTCCAGCCGTGCCACTGGCGCGTCTCGTTGCCGACCAGTTCCAGCGTGCGCGATTGCGAGGTGTCGGTGTCGGCGTCGCGGAAATTGGCGCCGACGTTGTAGCTGCGCTGGTTCGGGCCGGGCAGCGGGATGGTGTACATGGTCGAGAGCGTTTTCAGCCGCTGCGCCACCACCAGCTCGTTCTTCCATTTGTGCCCGCGCCGGTTGGCCCAGCGCCGCTCGATGCCGCCGCGCATGCCGAAGCCGGTATCGGTGCCGATGAAGGGGCCGCCGGTGTAGATCGTGCGTTTGGCCGGCGCCAGCTGCACGGTGACATCGACGACGCCGTGCTTTGCCTCGTCGACGTCGGGCAGCACGTTGACCACGGCAAAATAGTCCGCGCCGTTCAAGGCCTGCTGCAGGGTCAGCAACTGGTCCTGCGAAAAATAGTCGCCGGACTGGAACGGCACGTAGCGGTCAAGGAAGCCCTCGTTGAACTGCGAGCCCTCGAAACGCACCTGGCCGTAGCGATAGCGCGGGCCGGCTTCCCACGCCAGCTTGACCACCGCGCGTCGCTCGCCGCGGTTCACCTCCACCCGGTGGGTGAGCAGCCGGGCGTCGAGGTAGCCGTTGGCGGTCAGCTGTGCGCTCATGGCGTCGCGCGCTTCTTCGTAGGCTTCGTGGTTCAGCGTCTTGCCCTTGAGCCGCTCGATCGCGCGCCGCGCGCGGCGGATCGGCGCGATCTTGCCGGCGGCGGCGTCCAGTTGCAGCTCGACCTGCGCCACCTTGACCGACTCGCCAGGCGTCACGTGCACGTCCACCTGCCAGTCCGTGCCGACCTGCCTGAGATCGCCGGTGACGCTGGCGTCGTAGTAGCCGTAGGGCTGCAGCGCCGCGCGCACCTGCTCCGGCACGCGCTGGTACAGCCGCGCCGCCTGCGCGGCGGTGACGTCGCGCTTGGCGTACTGCGACAGCTCAAGGCGGTCGATCACCGCCGCCTTCAACGGATCTTCCACGCCGTCCACGTGCAGCGCGACGCCCGCGTGCGCCAGCGAAGCCAGAGCAAGCAACGGCAACAGCAGCAGGCTCAGGCGTCGGCGGCATCGGCGCATGCGCGAAGGGCGTCCTTGAACGGGATGACAGGTCGCCGCAGCTTACCCAAGTCGGCGTTGGGCTCGCATGAATACCGGCAGGTTACCTCGGCACCAGGATTCGGGTGTCATGCCTGATTTGTCGATGCGGCCGAGGCAGCATCAACCGGCTTTGTCGCCCGAACGATGCGCGATCCATGCGCCGGTCACCGCCGACACATAGGGGATCGACTGCGCGGCGAGGATGATCATCCACAACGTGCCCTCGATGTAGCGCATGCCGTAGCCCAGCGCCATGCCGGCGATGCACAGCATCAGCGCCAGCGCCATCAGCAGCTCCTCGCGCACCGGCGCGAACGCGGCGAAGTTGCTGCCGCCCAGGCGCCGGCTCTTGGCGGTGACCACGAACGAGGTCTTCTCGCGGGTGAGCCCGTGCAGGATGCCGCGTGCGATCGCGTGCGACAGGCCCATGCTGGCCAGCGAGGCCATCAGCGTGTCGCGCCAGCCGCACGGCACGCGGGCGCGGTACAGCACGATGCCGAAGATCGCCTTGGCGAAGAAGAAGCCGATCACCGGGATCAGGAACAGCTGCATCGGCAGGCTGAAGTATTGCGGGAAGGCGACCATGCCCGCGGTCCAGAACAGCGCCATCAGGGTGAAGATCAGGTGCAGCGCGTCGGCGAACCAGCTGAACCAGCCGGTGAGGAAGTGGAAGCGCTGGCCGGCCGACAGCGGGCCTTTCTGCGTCATCCAGTGCCAGCGGCCCTTGAGGATCTGCATCGCGCCGAACGCCCAGCGGTAGCGCTGGCTCTTGTAGGCCTTGAAGTCGGCCGGGGTCAGGCCCTTGCCCATCAGCTCGTCGACGTAGACCAGGTCGTAGCCGGCATGCATCAGGCGCAGGCCCAGTTCCGCGTCCTCGCAGATGGTCCACTCCGACCAGCCGCCGGTGCCTTCCAGCGCGCTGCGCCGGACCATCGTCATCGTGCCGTGCTGGATGATCGCGTTGCGCTCGTTGCGGTGGTGCATGCCGATGCGGAAGAAGCCGTCGTACTCCCACGCGGTCATGCGGCGGAACGTGTTGTTCTCGAACTCGCGGTGCGCCTGCGGACACTGCACCACGGCGACCTTGGGGTCGTGGAAGTAGCCGGTGAGCGTGGACAGCCAGTCGGCACGCACCACGTAGTCGGCGTCGATCACCGCCACCACGTCGGCCTCGGGCGCGGTTTCCTTCAGGCCGAAATTCAGCGCGCCGGCCTTGTAGCCCGGCCACGGCGCCAGGTGGAAGAAGCGGAAGCGCTTGCCGAGCTTCTCGCAGTATTCCTGCACCGGCTGCCACACCGCCGGGTCCTTGGTGTTGTTGTCGATCACCAGCACTTCGTAGTTCTGGTAATCCAGCGCGGCCAGCGAATCGAGCGTGACGATCACCATCTCCGGCGGCTCGTTGTAGCAGGCCAGGTGGATCGACACGAACGGCTGCCGGTCCGGGTGATCCGGCTTCAGCATGCCGGCGTGGCGCAGCCACTTCGGCCGCCACAGCACCTCGGTGAACTCGAAGCCATTGATCAAGAGGATCGCCAGGATCGCGATCTGCGCCGGGAACAGCAACGTGAGCATGGTCCAGTCGACCCAGCTCAGGTAGAAATTGAACGGCAGCGTGGCCGCCCACACGATCAGGCCGCACGCGAGCTGGATCAGCGCGCAGAAGAAGAACCGCCCGACCAGCCTGAAGCGGCTGAAGCGGCGCGCGAACAGGATCATCGGCAGCAGCGCCAGCAGGCTCGCCGCCAGCGCCTTCCACGGCCAGGCGGTGTCCTCCACCACCGGCCCGGTCAGCGGGAACTTCAACTGGCGGTCGGCGTTGAACATGCCCCAGTACGCGCCGGTGCGGCCTTCGCCCAGGTTCTCCTTCCACGGCTGGTCGAACGCTTCGAGCAGGTAGTAGTCGATGTGCGCTGCCTTGGCCCGGTTCATCCAGTCGCGCACGAAGATCGCCTCGTTGGAGGTCGACGGGTCGGCGTATTCGTGGCGGTCGCCGTTCGACGGCCAGCCGATCTCGCCGACCACCACGTGCTTGCCGGGAAAGCGCTGCACGATCGAGCTGTAGGCGCCGTACGCCGCGTCCACCGCGTTGTGGCGCACCACGCCGTTCCAGAACGGGAACAGGTGGATGGTGATGTAGTCCACGTGCTGCGCCAGCTCGGGGTACTTCAACCAGATGTAGTCCGGCTCGGCGATCGACACCGGCTGGCGCACCGCCGCGCGCACGCGGTCGAGGTAGGCCATCATCTGCTCGGGCGTGAGGTCGTTGCGGAACAGCACCTCGTTGCCAACGATCACGCGGGTGATCGTGTCCGGATAGGCGCGCGCCTTGGCGATCAGCAGCTCGATCTCGCGCTCGTTGTTCTCCAGCCGCTTGTCGATCTCGGCGCCGGCCATCACCTTCAACCCCTGTTGCTGCGCCAGCCGGAACACCTGCGGGTTCTGTTGCATGGTGTAGGTGCGGATGTTGTCCGTATACCGGTGCAGCAGCTTGAGATCGGCGGTGATCTCCTCGTCGTTGGGATAGCTCTGCTTGAACGGGCTCTGGTAGCGCTGGAAGAACGACACGGCGAAGCCGCTGATCTTGCCGTGCCAGTCATCCGGCCCGTGCGGGTAATTGCCCCCCCACCACAACGCGATGTTCAGCGCCGCCGTCAGCAGCGCGAGCACGATGGCGCTGAACAGGGGGAACCGGCTGTGTGGGATGGCTGCGGTGGCGCTCAAGAAGGTTCCCGGCAAGGCCTGCGCGACAGGCGGTTTAACCGCAGGAGCTTACCGAATGTGACGCTGGCGGCCAATCATGCTGCGCTGCGGCAGTCAGCGGGAGGTCAGCGCCGGCTCGGGATGGACAGCCGCGTTGCCGGACCGGGGATCGCCGTCAATGGCGCTGGTCTCCAGTTGTTCGTTCCCGTTCGCGCCGAACGCGACTTGCGTCAGCAGGCGCAGTTCAAGGGCCCACCGTGCCCCTTCGACTTTGGCGCTACGCGCCCTCGTTCAGGGCGAACGGGAAGGCTTGACTGAATGCCGGCGCTGAGCACGTCGCAGGATGAACGGACCAGGCATCCACGCGAACCCATCGGCGTTGATTGACGGCCTCCCGGGGACGCCTGTCAAACGAAAATTCCCGCCGATCCGCCAAGTGCTCGATTGGACATGAGCAATCGGCTGCTTGTCGCATTTGGAGTCGGTACAGCGGATTGCCCGCATCGGAGGCCCTATGTCGATGTGCGCATGATCTTGTAGCGATGACCGCGAAAATTTCCTATGGACACATGCATGCGGGCCATGGATTCTGAAAAGGCGCAGCAGGCGAAGGCTTCACCGTTGCGTGCCGCGGAGAGCGGCATCAGATCAGGGAGGAGTGGTTTTGTCGCCGGGATTGTTCCGACAGGAAGTCATCGATGCCACGCGCCGCCAATGGCTGGGTTCGATCATCGTTGCCGCGCCGCTGTCGCGCTGGCTGCTCACTGCGCTTGCGGTGGCGCTTGCCGTCGCCATCCTGCTGTTTCTCGTGTTCGGGCATTACACCCGCCGCGAAACGGTCGTCGGCCAGTTGGTGCCGTCCGGCGGCCTGTTGAACATCGCCGCGCCCAGTGCCGGCACGCTCACCGAGCTGCACGTGCGTGATGGCCAGGCGGTCAAGGCCGGCGACGTGCTGCTGGAGCTTTCCAGCGATCAGGACAGCGCCGCGCTGGGCGATACGCATGCGCTGGTCGGGCAGCAGCTCGATGCCCAGCGCGGTCGCCTGCAGGCCGACCTGGTCAATCAGCGAGAGCTGGCGCAGCAGCAGGCCGACGCGCTGCGCGCCAAGGTCACCCTGCTGCAGGCGCAACTGGGGCAGATCGACGGTCAGCTTGCGATCGAAAAGCAGCAAGTCGTCAGCAATCGGCAACTGCTGGATCGCATCGAGCCGCTGGGCGCGAAGGGTTACGTGTCGGCTGTGCAGATCCAGCAGCAGCGTGCGGCGACGTTGAACGCACAATCCCAGTACAAGACGCTGTTACGCCAGCAGCTGGAGGCCCGTCAGCAACTCGATGCGGTGCAACGGCAACTGCAACAATTGCCGCTGGATGCTGCTGCCAAACGCAACGACACCGAGCGCCAACTCGCCGGCGTAGCCACGTCCATCGCTCAGAACGAACTGCAACGCGCCGTGGTGCTGCGCGCACCGCGCGACGGCGTGGTTTCCGCTGTGCTGCCCAAGCCGGGCCAGATGATCAGCGCAGGCCAGTCGCTGCTGTCCATCCTGCCGGCCGGCTCGACGCTGCAGGCGCAACTGCTGGTGCCCAGTCGCGCTATTGGTTTCATCGACCCGGGTAGCCGCGTGGTGTTGCGTTATGAAGCGTTCCCCTACCAGAAGTTCGGCCAGCAATACGGCCAAGTGACGAGCATCTCGCGCAGCGCGCTGACGACATCGGAAATCGGCGCCCTCACCGGCCAGCAGAGCCGGCAACCGCTGTACCGCGTACAGGTGAAGCTGGACAAGCAGGATGTGCTGGCCTACGGCAAGCGGGAGCCGGTGAAACCGGGCATGGCCTTGCAGGCTGACATCCTGATGGATCGGCGCAGCTTGCTGGAATGTGTGTTCGAGCCACTGTACGGCATGGCGCACCATCTGACGGGAGACGTGCCCCATGGCTGACGGCTCCCGCCGGGAACGCAGGGCTGCGCGCGGCCCTCGCGTAGCCCTGCAGTTTGGCTGGTCGCGCCGCCTGCCGATGATGTTGCAGACCGAGGCTGCCGAATGTGGGTTGGCCTGCCTGGCGATGATCGCCGACTTCCATGGCCATGATGTGGACCTGGCCGGGCTGCGCCGCCGCTTCTCCACCTCGCTCAAGGGCGCAACCCTCGCCCGGTTGATGGAGATGGCGGGGCGACTCGGCTTTGCCTGTCGTCCGCTGAAGCTCGATCTCGACGAACTCGCGCAGTTACGAGCGCCTTGCGTGCTGCACTGGGATCTCGATCACTTCGTGGTGCTCAAGTGTGTGGGCAAGCGTGGGGTCGTGATCCACGATCCCGCGCGCGGCATTCGCAAGCTCGGCTTGCGCGAACTCTCCGAACACTTCACCGGGGTGGCGCTGGAACTTTCGCCGGCGGTGGATTTTGCGCCGGTCAGCGAACGCCAGGCCGTGTCGCTGCGCGTGCTCACCGGCAAGGTGCGCGGTCTGGTGCCCGCGCTGGGACAGATCCTGCTGCTGGCACTGGCGCTGGAAGTGTTCGCATTGGCTGGGCCGTTCTACCTGCAATGGGTACTGGATCAGGTGCTGGTCTCTGCCGATCGCGACCTGCTGACTTTGCTTGGCCTGGGGTTCATCGGCATCGCGGTCTTCTCCGCGCTCATCACCGCGGCGCGTTCCTGGGCGGTCACTTGGCTCGGCGCCACCCTCAACGTTCAGTGGGCCAGCAACCTGTTCAGCCACTTGATGCGCTTGCCGCTGGACTGGTTCGAGAAGAGGCACGTGGGCGACGTTGTGTCGCGCTTTGGCTCCATCCAGACCATCCAGCGCACTCTCACTACACAGTTCATCGGCTCGTTGTTGGACGGCGTGATGTCGCTGGTCACCCTGGTAGTGATGGCGTTCTACAACCTCTGGCTCACAGCGCTTGTCGTCGGCCTGTTTGCCGCTTACGGCCTGCTGCGCTGGGTCTTCTTCAATCCGCTGCGCCGAGCCAACGAAGAGCAGATCATCTACGGCGCCCGCCAGCAGAGCGAGCTGCTGGAATCTATCCGTGGCGCCATGCCGATCAAGCTGGCCAACAAGCAGGACGAGCGGTTGGGCCGCTACGCCAACGCTACGGTTGAAGCCGCCAACCGGGGTATCGGCATCCAGCGCTTGGGCATTGCCTTCACTTTGGGCAACCAACTGATGTTCGGTATCGGCCGTGTGGCGATGATCTGGATCGCTGCCGTGCTGGCGCTGGACGGCAAGTTCTCCGCTGGCGCGCTGATCGCCTTCATTGCCTACGCCGACCAGTTCACCAGCCGTGCCGCCGGCCTGATCGACAAATGGGTGGACTTCTGCATGCTCAAGCTGCATGCGGAGCGGGTGGCGGATATCGCCCTCACTGCGCCTGAGAAGGTAGCCGACTCCGTGTGGAGTGGCCCCGTTCCCGAGGCCAGCATTGAACTGCGCAACGTCAGCTTCCGCTACGCCGACGGCGAGCCGTGGATACTTGAGGACTGCAACCTGCGCATCGAAGCGGGCGAATCGGTGGCCATTGTCGGCCCCAGCGGTTGCGGCAAGAGCACCCTGGCTAAGATCGTGCTCGGCCTGCTGCAACCGACCACAGGCGAAGTCCGTTTCGGCGGCATCGATATCCAAAAATTGGGTCTGAACACCTACCGGCAATGGATTGGTGCGGTAATGCAGGACGACCAGCTATTTGCTGGCACCATCACGGACAACATTGGTTTTTTCGATCCGAATACAGACAACCGGCGGGTTGCCTCTGCGGCTTATCTCGCCTCGATCCATGACGATATTGCCGCGATGCCCATGGGCTACCAAAGTTTGGTGGGCGACATGGGATCGAGCTTGTCTGGCGGGCAAAAACAGCGGGTGATTCTAGCAAGGGCACTGTACCGGCAGCCGATGTTGCTGGTGCTGGATGAGGCGACCAGCCATCTGGATGTGGAGCGCGAGCGGTTTGTGAATGAATGCGTTCAGAAGTTAAATATTACGCGGCTGGTTATAGCGCATCACCCGGCGACGGTCGCTACAGCAGACAAAATAATTAACATGGGTAGGAACGGAGCTCATTCATGATGCGGGCCCATGCCTTCTGTGTTTAAGCTACTTATTGCAGCTTTATAGTTGTACACCGTCGCGCCAACGGTAACATTGGTGCAAACTGAGGAGAAGAAGTATGCGCACTATGGACGTAGCTGAGGTCGAACTTGTTTCCGGGGGTGTCGTCGCCCTCACCGTTTTGGTCGGAGTCCTTGCATTTGAGTGGTACGAAGCTGGACATATTCGTAGTTTCATGGATGGATTTCTTGATGGTGCAAGTCCATAAGGACGGGAAGCGGATGAATTGGTCGGGGAAAGTCACCGACGACAGGAAGGCACTTATCCTGTTTGTTGCTCTTTGTGCAATCTGGATGTTTGCCGAAGAGGTACGTGACTTAATGATGCTATTTTTCAAACTCTAGGAGATATGTGATGCGTGATCTTTTGAGCTCAGAGATTGAGTCTGTGGCGGGTGGGGTGAAGCAGGATGTCTATTACGATATGGGGCATACCATAGGAGGATGGTACGCAGCCGCTGTGGCGGCGACGTCCACTGGCATCGAGTGGGTGATGACTGGCGGAGAGATGCTTTAAGTGTTTGATTTTTGGGGCGGCATTCAGGTGTCGCCCCTCTATCCTGTGGGGGACAAAGTCTCGTGATGATCGAAGAAGAAATACCATACAAGCATGGCATTTTGGTTTTCAGCGGATATGTCTCCACTAGGCTATTTATTGTAATTTTGTTTACGGTAAGTTTGGGCCGACTCTTCGACCTTTCCCATGATGACCAATTGTTGATCGAGGCCTACGCCGGCATCTTTGGGGAAGCCTTGGCCGCTTGTGTGGCATGGTTACTGGTCTCAACCTACTATGAGTTTCGGAAGAATGACGTTGGAAAGCTCGCACTTGGTTTAACCGCAGTTTCCCTTCGCCAAGTAATGTCATCAATACTTGGTGGATTCTCTCTGGCAGCGTCGATCATCGTCATTGGGATTTGGTTTCCTTCGCAGGCGACGGGCGGTGCTTCTGCGCTTGATATATATACGACGAACGGCGCGACATTACGTTACCTATGGCTAGTTGTGGGAATTTTTGTGGCTCCCTTTGTCGAGGAATTGCTTTTTAGGGGTATTGTATTTTCTACAATTACTTCACATTTCAACGTATTTCTTGGTGCGATGGCTTCAATTATGTTGTTTATGCTGGTGCACCTTCCCCAAGTGAACCATGGTTGGCACTCGGCTATGGCGATATTGGCGCTCGGCGTAACTTGCACGTTCATAAGGGTAAAAGATGGGTCTCTATGGACGGCCATCGTTATACATGCTTCATACAATATGTATCTAACGCTTTGGGTGATTATCAGCCCATGACTCATCCCTGAGGAAACTCTGAACAAGTCCGCTACAATTGGACGTCTAAACAACCGACGGCCGCCATGACCCAGATGAGCTTCTCCGATGCCGAGTATGCCGGCAAACGCAAGCAGACGCGACGAGAAAAATTCCTGGCCGAAATGGAACAGGTGGTGCCGTGGAAGGCGCTGCTGGCGGTGATCGAGCCGGTATATCCCAAGGCCGGCAACGGCCGGCGCCCGTACGCTCTCAAGACGATGCTGCGCATCCACCTGATGCAGAACTGGTTCGGTTACAGCGATCCGGCGATGGAGGAAGCGTTGTACGAGGTCGCGCCGTTGCGTCGTTTCGCGGGCTTGTCGCTGACGCGTGGCAGCATGCCGGACGAAACGACCATCCTCAACTTCCGTCGACTGCTGGAAACCCATGACCTGGCACCGACCATTTTATTGGCACCGCTGTTGCGGTTGCGACTCTCGCCGTAGCGATCTTTCACGAAGGCTGCGAGCTGGGAGCGGAAATGGCCGCTCGCGATAACGCCAGGTAAGATGCCAAGTTGAGAGGTACCGCGAAAGATATCCGCATTGGACTGTAGCCCATGCGGTCGAATCGCTGGGTCCCCAATGTTTGGAGGTGGCATCCGCCACTCGTTCGCGGGGTGAGGCTGTGTTGTCGTTCCAGTCGGCAACACAGCCTCACGTTGACTATGAAAATCAGGAGATATCTATGTTGATGGAGTCCCGTGGTACCGATATTTTTGGAGTAATAGTGGCGTTTGCAGGCCTGACGGCCTTGTTTGTAGGTGTCGTGTTCATTGATCGCGGCGTTTTCAGACAGGCGCTCTTCGCCGGGGCGATCGTTTTGTCCATTGCCGCATTGGCCATACTACTCGTGCCGAGGTTGCGCGGTCGGGGTTAAATTCAGGGAGGGGGCCTGGGGGTGGGGTAGTTCGCTTACCCATTGCCAATCGACCGGGCGAACCAAAGTGGGAAATTGAACGTTGGCGCCGTATGCCACTCATCACGCTTGACTTCCTTCCATGTGTATTGTTGTATTGATACACATGGATGCATCCCTGCTCACCATTCAACCCGCCTCGCCCGAGCCGATCTATCGGCAGATCGTGGAGCAGTTGCGGCGCCTGATCGCCGGCGGCCAGTTGGCGGCCGGCGAGTTGTTGCCGTCGGTGCGCGAGGTGGCGGGGTTCCATGCGATCAACCCGATGACGGTGTCGCGGGCCTACGGGCTGGCCGAGAGCGAGGGCCTGCTGGAGCGGCTGCGTGGCAAGGGCATGGTGGTTGCGGCGACGCGTCGCGCGGGTCAGTCCGAGAGCCAGCGCCTCGCGTTGCTGGAACAGCAGTTGGTGGCGGTTGCCCGCTACGCGAGTGAACTTGAATTGCCGGCCGAGGCGGTGCTGAGCCGGCTTGGCCGCTTGATGAGGAGTCGAGAATGAATGCCATGCTGCACGAAGCGAATCCTGTCGACATCGCACCGCTGATGGCGCGCGGGCTGACCCATTGCTACGAAGGCAGCAACGTGTTGCGTGGGGTGGATCTGGCGCTGCAGCCGGGTTCGGTGCTTGGCTTGATCGGGCGCAATGGCGCGGGCAAATCCACCCTGATCCGCGCCATGCTCGGCCTGCTCCAGCCGCTGTCCGGCGAGGCGCAAGTATTCGGCGAGCCGGCGTTGAAGTTGTCCGACGACGTCAAGGCGCGGCTCGCGTATGTGCCGCAACAGCCCGAGGCGCTGGCCTGGCTCACCGCGCAGCAGATGCTGGACTACGTGGGGCGTTTCTATCCTCGCTGGGATGCCGGCTTCGTGCGCGCCACGCTGGATCGCTGGAGAATTCAGCCCAACAAGTTGTTGGCCAAGCTGTCGCCCGGCGAGCGCCAGCGCGTCGACCTGATCCGCGCGCTGGCCTCGCAGCCCGAGTTGCTGGTGCTGGACGAACCGGCCGCCGCGCTCGACCCGGTGGCCCGCCGCGAGTTGCTGCGCGAGGTGGCGCTGCGCGCCGGCGAGAGCGGCACCACGGTGCTGTTCTCCACCCACATCGTGTCCGACCTGGAGCGCGTGGCCTCCGAGATCGCGTTCCTGCACGAGGGCAGGTTGCTGCTGCGTTGTGGCGTGGACGAGGCCAAGGAACGCTACGCCCGCCTGTGGCTGCCGGCGAAGCTGCAAGTTGCGGCCCCCGCGCGGGCCTTGAGCCGGCGCCGACACGACGACGGCAGCCTCAGCCTGGTGGTCGAGCGCGATGCGCATGACCAATGGCCCGAGGCCGCCAACCTGCCCGGTGCACGCGTCGACGCGCTGGGGCTCGAAGATCTGTTCGTGGAGATCGCGGAGTGACGCTCTGGCATCTGTTGGCGCTGCCGTGGATGGCGTGGTCGCAGCGCATGCGGCGCATCATCGTGTGGACCTTGCTGGTGGTCCTCTGCCTTGCCATTGCCGGCTATGTCCTGCTTTGGCGCTCGGCCGGGGCAGGGCCCGGTCTGGCGCATGGCCTGGCCGTCCTCGACTGCCTTTTCTGGGCCGCCGTGGTGCCGCGTGCGCTGGTGCTGGCGAACGAGGCACGCCGGCTTCGCATGCCGGTGCTGGAACGCGCCGCGGCCACCAGTACCGTGTTGTATGCGGCACTCACCATCGGCTTGCCTGCAGTCGTGGTGGCGATGCTGGGGGGCAGCGGGGTGGTGGCGCTGGCCGAACTGGCGCTGGGTGCGGGCATCGGCATGGGCTATGCCACCTTGCCGCCTTGGCTCGGCGCCTGGGCTTGCCTGGCGCCTGTGCTCGACGACCATCTGAGTGAATGGCTGCCCATGCCGGCCAGCGATCCGCCGGGTTTTCTGCACTGGGCCGCGCCGGTGGCCGCGGTGCTGTGGGCCACCATCGCGCTGTGCTGGCGTCGGGCCGTGCGCTGCGATGACGAAGCTTCGCGCTGGCTCAGACCCATGGTGCTGCGCTGGCGCGCGCTTTCCGCCCAGGGCAGCGACGGCGCCAAACTGGAAGCCGAACTGCTGCGTCGGCGCAGCTCCCGGATGCAGCCAGGAGTCGATCTGCGCCGCGTCGGACCCGACCACCTGGTGCGTGGCCTGCGTGTGGCGCTGGGCGGGTGGGGCATGCCGCAGACGGTGGCCAGTCGCCTGCGCCAGGCGGGCCTGGTGTTGCTCAATGTACTGTTCGCGTTCGCGCTGCTGGCGACGCTGCGCGACGGGTCGAACGATCAGCCCCACGCCATCGCGTACACCGTCGTGCTCTCCATGCTCGCCAGCGCACCGGTCATTGCCTTTGCCCTCGGCTTGTTCGGTGCCGTGCTGGGACCGATGCGCGCCGACGCCCTGCGCGCCCGCTGGAGTCGCGACAACGCCGAGTTGGCGGTACTGGCCCTGCTGCCCGGCGTCGGCGGCGCCGGGCACGCCAAGCGCGCCCTGCTCAAGGCCAGCGCACTGCCGACGCTGCTGGCGCAGGCAGCGCTGCTCGCGGGCATGCTGGGTGTGGCGTTCTGGGTGCATCTCCCCGGCGGCAATACCGCCTTGCTGCTGCTCGCCCAGGGCAGCGGCATGCTCGTCACTCTCGCGTTGTCTGTAGCCGCGTTGGGCGGCACGGCGTGGCATCGCGGCTGGCAAAGCGTACTCACCATTGCTGCCATCGTGCTGATGACCACTACCTCGGGCGCGGCGCTGTTCCGGTTCGGCGACGACCTGCTGGCGCAGCGGCTCGCCCTTTCGCCCATCTTCCTCGCGCTGTGGATCGCGCTGCTGGCGACCCTGTTGGTCATCGGCCGTCGCGGCTGGCGCGCGTTCTGGCACCAGCCGCATCCGTTCCTGCCGCATGGGTGAAGCATGACCATGACGGACGCCCACGCCCGCGAGGTGGCGCTGACCACCGGCGGCCTGGCGGGTTGACCGCGTCGTCCCTGCGTAGTTGGGGGCAGATGTGAACCCGTGGTGGGGCCGCGGAGTCGTCACCAACGAAGAAGGCCCGTCGTCGACGGGCCCCTTCTTCGTTCATGCCGCGCGCGAATCACCGCAGCAGCGAGCGCAGCATCCACGCCGTTTTCTCGTGCTCCTGCAGGCGACCGGTGACCATGTCGGCGGTGCCGTCGTCGCCGGCGGCGTTGGCAGCCTTGAGGGTATCGCGCGCGGTGGCGGCGACGATTTCGTGGCCTTCGACCAGTTGGCCGACCATCTCCTTCCAGTCCGGCACGCCGGGCTCGTCCTTGATCGAGCTGAGCTTGGCGAACTGGGTGTAGGAGCCGGGCGCGAACACGTCCAGCGTGCGGATGCGTTCGGCGACGATGTCGGCAGCCAGCCACAGTTCGTTGTACTGGGTCTCGAACATCAGGTGCAGGCTGTTGAACTGCGGGCCGGTGACGTTCCAGTGGAAGCTGTGCGTCTTCAGGTACAGCGAGTAGGTGTCGGCCAGCAGCTTGGACAGGTGCCTGGCGACCGCTTCGCGATCCTTCTTGGCGATACCGATGGAAATGGCCATGGCGTGCTCCTTTTGGGGGTGGATGCAATGGATCAACAGTAGTGGCTCGGCGCTGGCGCGGGAAATGAATCCTTCGGATGTCGCTGATAGTCGCCGGCTATCGGGTCGAGGCGTGCCAACGGCTATCATGCGCAGTTCGATGAACGACCGCCACGCGCCCGCATCCGATCCTGCCGCCGAGCCAGGCTTGCGCACCTTGCGCCGGCAGCTGGATGCGGTATGCAGCCGCGACTTCGGTCGCCTGCTGGGGCGCTGGCGCACGCTGTCACGTCGACCCGACGAGAAGAAGATGGGGGCGCTGGCCGCCGATATCGAGCGCTCCGCGGCCAAACGCCGCGACCGTGCCGCGGCCAAGCCCGAAATCCGGCTGGACGAGTCGCTGCCGATCAGCGTCCGCGGCGAGGACATCGTCAAGCTGATCCGCGAGCACCAGGTGGTGGTGATCGCCGGCGAGACCGGCTCGGGCAAGACCACCCAGCTTCCGAAATTGTGCCTGGCGGCAGGTCGCGGCGAGGCCGGCATGATCGGCTGCACCCAGCCGCGCCGGCTGGCCGCCCGCTCGGTGGCGCGACGCGTGGCCGAGGAACTGGGCACGCCGCTGGGCGAGGTGGTGGGTTTCCAGGTGCGCTTCAACGACCAGGTATCCGAGCGCAGCCTGGTCAAGTTCATGACCGACGGCATTTTGCTGGCCGAGACCCAGGGCGATCCGTGGCTCAGCGCCTACGACACCCTGATCATCGACGAGGCGCACGAGCGCAGCCTCAACATCGACTTCCTGCTCGGCTACCTGAAGCGGCTGGCGGCCAGGCGGCCGGAGCTGAAGATCATCGTCACCTCGGCCACGATCGACACCGCGCGGTTCGCCGAGCATTTCGGCGGCGCGCCGGTGGTGGAGGTGGAAGGGCGCGCGTATCCGGTCGAGCTGCGCTGGCGGCCGGTAGACATGCCTGTAGGAGCGCACCTTGTGCGCGATGCTTTTGGCGCGGGTATGGCGAAGAGCCATCGCGCACAGGGTGCGCTCCTACAGAAATCGCGCGACAACATGCAGCAGGGCAGTGCCGAACACATCGCCGCGGTGCTCGACGAGATCACCCGCGACGATCCGCGCGGCGACGTGCTGGTGTTCCTGCCCGGCGAACGCGAGATCCGCGATGCGCACCAGTTGCTGTCGCGCCGGCAGTACCGCGAGACGGAGATCCTGCCGCTGTACGCGCGGCTGTCCGCCGGCGACCAGGACCGCGTGTTCAAGCCCGGCGTGAAGCGTCGCGTGGTGCTGGCCACCAACGTGGCCGAAACCTCGCTGACCGTGCCGCGCATCCGCTACGTGATCGACACCGGCACCGCGCGGGTGAAGCGCTACAGCCAGCGCAGCCAGTTGGAACGGTTGCATGTCGAGCCGATTTCGCAGGCGGCCGCCGACCAGCGCAAGGGCCGCTGCGGCCGCGTCGGGCCGGGCATCTGCTACCGCCTGTACGACGAGGCCGATTTCGCCGGCCGCGCCGCGTTCACCGATCCGGAGCTGCTGCGCTCGTCACTGGCCAACGTGATCCTGCGCATGCTGTCGCTGAAGCTGGGTGAGGTGAACGCGTTCCCGTTCCTGGACGCGCCCGATCCGCGCGTGGTCGCCGACGGCTTCCGCCGGCTCACCGAAATCTCCGCGATCGACGAGGCGCGCCGGCTCACCGCGATCGGCCGCACGCTGGCGAAGCTGCCGATCGACGTGCAGCTGGCGCGCATGCTGGTCGAGGGCGAGAAGCTGCACGCGCTGCGCGAGCTGCTCGTCATCGTCGCCTTCCTCAGCATCCAGGACCCGCGCGAGCGCCCCGGCGATGCGCGCCAGCAGGCCGACGCCGCGCACGCCATGTTCGCCGATCCGAAGTCCGATTTCGTCGGCGTGCTGAACCTGTGGCGCGCCTACCACGATGCGCACGAGGAACTGACCCAGTCGAAGCTGCGCGACTGGTGCTCGCGGCATTTCCTCAGCTTCATGCGCATGCGTGAGTGGCGCGAACTGCACCGGCAGTTGCTGCTGGTCGTTGAAGAGCTGGGCTGGCGTCTTGCCCCCTCTCCCCTGCGGGGAGAGGGTTGGGGTGAGGGAGCAGGGTCGCGGAAGACTTCACTGGCTGGTGCATCAAGGCCCGGAAAGAAAAGCAAAGGCAGGGAGGCTTCGCGCAAGCCCCAGCCCCTCACCTCAACCCTCTCCCCGAAGGGGAGAGGAGGCGAAGGCGAAGAGCGCGGAATGGATCAACAAGGAGCGATGGATGGCCTCTTTGAGGCCATCCATCGCTCCTTGTTGGCCGGCCTGCCCACCCAGGTCGGCCGCAAGGACGACAAGGGCGTCTACCAGAGCACGCGCGAGCGCAAGTTCCAGGTCTTTCCCGGTTCGGCGCTGGCCAAGGCGCCGCCGAACTGGATCTTCTCGGCGCAGATTCTCGACGTGGGCGGGCGCGTGTGGGGCATGGCGAATGCGCGGGTCGAGCCGCTGTGGATCGAGCAGCAGGCCGCGCATCTGCTGCGCACGCATTGCCGCGACCCGCACTGGTCGAAGAAGCGCGGTTGCGTGGCGGCCTACGAGCAGGTCAGCCTGTTCGGACTGGTGCTGGTGGAGAAGCGGCCGGTCACGTTCCAGGCGCAGGATCCGGCGCTGGCGCACGCGATCTTCCTGCGCGAGGCGCTGGTGCGCGGCGACATCGAGAGCAAGGCGGATTTCGTGCGCGCCAACCAGCGCGTGCTGGAGGAGGCGCAGGGCATCGAGGCGAAGCAGCGCCGCGAGGGATTGATCCGCCACGAGGACGAGCTGGTCGCGTTCTTTGAAGGCAAGTTACCCGAGGAGATCGCCAGCAGCCGCGCGCTGGATGCGTGGTACCGCCAGGCGCGCCCGGCCGAGCAGGCGGCGCTGCGCTGGTCGCTGGACGACGTGCTGGCCGGTGGTGCCGGACTCGACGCGAAAGCGTTCCCGGCCGTGCTGGATGTTCCGCCGCAGAAATACAAGCTGGAGTATCGCTTCGTTCCCGGCGACGAGGCCGATGGCGTGACCCTGCAGCTGCCGTTGGCGATGTTGAACGCGCTGCCCGCCGCGCGTTGCGAGTGGCTGGTGCCGGGTCTGCTCGCCGACAAGGTGGCCGAGTTGATCCGCGGCTTGCCCAAGGCACTGCGGCGCAACTTCGTGCCCGCGCCGGATTTCGCGCGTGCCTTCGTCGAGGCGGAAGCGCCGCGCGACGAGTCGCTGGTCAGGGTGCTGGCGGCTTTCCTCAAGCGCACGACCGGCGTCGAGATGGGCGCGCACGAATTCACCACAGTCGAACTGCCGCCGCATTTCCTGATGCGCTACCGCCTGCACGACGAGCGCGGCAAGACCCTGGCCAGCGGCCGCGATCTCGTCGCGCTGCGCGGGCAGTGGGAAGGCCAGGCGCGCGAGGCGTTCTCGCGCAAGACCGACATCGAACTGACCCGCGAAGACGTGGCCAACTGGGATTTCGAGACGATCCCCGCGCAAGTGCATTCGGACGCCGGCCTCACCGCGTTCCCGGCCCTGGTCGACCTCGGCGAGACGGTGGCGCTGCGCGTGTTCGAGCGCAGCGACGAGGCGCGCGCGGCGCATGCCGGTGGCGTCGTGCGGCTGCTGCGCAACGCGCTGGCCAGCGAGGCGAAGCAGGCGCGCCGGCGATTGCCGGTCGGCAATGCGCTGGCATTGAAGTACGCACCGCTCGGCGGCGTCGACGGCTTGCGTGAAGACCTGCTCGAAGGCGGCTTCGCCGACCTGCTGGAACGCCACGAACTGGACGTGCGGACCGCCGGCGCGTTCGAGGCGCTGCGCACGCAGTGTTCCCGCGAATTGTTCGGCGCCGGCGTCGAGCGGTTGAAGCTGGCCGAGCCCATCATCGAGGCACAGGCCGAGCTCAAGCCATGGCTGGAACCGCCGCTGCTGGGCTTCGCCCGCGCCAGCTACGACGACCTGCGCGAACAGTTCGACGCGCTGCTCGCGCCGGGCTTTTTGCGTGAGCTGCCGCTGTCACGACTGGCGCATTATCCGCGCTACCTCAAGGCCATGCGCCTGCGCGGCGAACGGCTGCGCCAGGACCCGGCAAAAGACCAGCAGCGCATGCTGCAGGTGCTGCCGTACTGGCGCGCGTACCTGCAGCAGCGCGCCGCCGGCGCCGATCCCGCCGCATTGGCCGAACTGCGCTGGCTGATCGAGGAGTGGCGCGTGTCGCTGTTCGCGCAGGAGCTGAAAACCGCCGAACCGGTGTCGGCCAAGCGACTGGCGAAGGCGCTGGCGGCGTTGGCTTGAGCGTCGTTGTGCCGAGCCTGGCGGCGGGTCAATTGGCCGGCTCGACTCGTGCGGTGGTGTTGTAGCCCTGCACGCGCAGCAGCCAGCTGCCGAGGAAGCCCGGCTTCACGAACACCACGGGGCTGGTCAGCGATTCAGGCACGACCAGCGTGCTGTCATCCTTCACCCGCCAACGCTGGCCGTTCTGCAGGGTCAGCGTGGTGCCGTGCTGCCAGCCGCGGAACTCGCCCGCGATGCGGCTGGTGATGCTGTCGTTGCGCTTGACCTTGGGAGCCTCCGGCTTGTGGCCGAACGGGCCGGGCGACTTGGCCGCGGCGGCGGCCGCCGAGGTTTCCTCCGAAGCGGGTACCGAGGCCGCCAGCTCGCTGGCGTGACGCGCCAACCACTGTTGCAGGTGTTGCAGTTCGGCAGGCGTCAGCTTGTTCAACCCCGCTTGCGTGAACTCCTTCTTGCCCATCTGCTGTTCCAGCGAGGCCGTCTGCTGCGCGTGCAGCGGCGCCATCGCCAGGGACGACAGGAGCAGGATGGGCAGCAGGAACAGGTATGCTTTCATCGATCGGATCCATGGCTGTGGCAAGACGCCGGCGGCATGCGGCCAAGCATGCCCCGCGGTGTTCGCCGTGGCAATAACCGATGCCTTAGATCGCAGCGAGGAAGATTCCACCGATGGTTCGGTCCGCGCCCCCTGATGCCGGCAAACTGGAGGGATGGCGTGCGCGTGCAGGCGGCTTGCCGCCGGTGCTGGCCGGCGCGCTGGACGCCTGCGCGGGTCAGCCGCTGAACGACGCCGAATGCGGCGACACCCTCGACCTGCTCGGCATGCTCGGCTGCGACGCGCCGACCCAGGCGGCGGCGTTGTGGTTCGAGCTGGCGCGCGTCGATCCGGCGTTGTGGGCGGCACGCAGCCCGGGTCTGCCAGCCGACGTGCAACGCCTGGTCGCCGGTCAGCAGGCGGCCGAACAGGTGTGGACCTTGCACGCGCAGCGGGCGCCCGGCGGTGCCAATGAAGGCTTGCGCCGGCTGTTGCTGGCGATCGTGCGCGACCTGCGCGTGGTGTTCGTGCTGCTGGCGCGTCAGCTCGCGCGGATGCGCGCCGCGGCGTCGCTGCCGGCCGAGCAAGCCGCCGCGCTGGCCCGGCTCAGCCGCGACATCCATGCCCCGCTGGCCAACCGGCTCGGCATCTGGCAACTGAAATGGGAGCTGGAGGATCTGGCGTTCCGCTACCTGCAGCCGGACACCTACCGCCGCATCGCGAAGCTGCTCGACGAGCGCCGGGTCGATCGCGAGGCTTTCATCCGCCAGTCGCTGGACGAGCTGCAACAGGCGCTGGACGCCGCCGGCCTGCAGGCCGATCTGGCGGGACGACCCAAGCACATCTATTCGATCTGGAAAAAGATGCAGCGCAAGTCGCTGGATTTTTCCGACCTGTACGACATCCGCGCGGTGCGCGTGCTGGTCGACAGCGTCACCGACTGCTACGCCGCGCTGGGCGTGGTGCATGCGCTCTGGCCGCACCTGCCGAACGAGTTCGACGACTACATCGCGCGGCCCAAGCCGAATGGCTACCAGTCGCTGCACACCGCCGTGGTCGGTCCGGCGGGCAAGACGCTGGAGGTGCAGATCCGCACCCACGCCATGCATCGCGCCAACGAACTGGGCGTGGCCGCGCACTGGCGCTACAAGGAAGGCGGCGGCAGCGACGCCGAGTTCGAGGCCAAGATCGCCTGGATGCGCAAGTTGCTGGAGCCGCGCAGCGGCGATGACAGCAACCTCGCCGCCGAACTGCAGACCGAGCTGCTGGAAGATCGCGTCTACCTGCTCACCCCCAAGGGCGAGGTGTTCGACCTGGCGCGCGGCGCCACCGTGCTGGATTTCGCCTACCTGGTGCATACCGAGGTCGGCCACCGCTGCCGCGGCGCCAAGGTCAACGGCCGCATCGTGCCGCTGACTTTCCAGCCGCAGAGTGGCGACCGCGTGGAGATCCTCACCACCAAGGTCGCCGAGCCCAGCCGCGACTGGCTGTCGCCGCACCACGGCTACCTCAACACGGCGCGCGCGAAGGACAAGGTGCGCGCCTGGTTCCGCCGCATCGCGCACGACGCCAACCTCGGCGTCGGCCGCGCCATGCTCGAGCGCGAACTGAAGCGCCTGGCGCTGCCTGCCGCCGACATCGGCAAGCTGCCGGCGCAGTTCCACCTGCAGACGCAGGACGAGCTGCTGGTCGCGCTGGCGCTGGGCGAGGTCACTCCCGGCCAGATCGCCCGCGTGCTGCAGGAGGCTGCGCAACCGCCGCCCCCGGCGCCGGCACCGCCGCCGGCGCCGGCGCGGCCCACCACGCTGGACCACGGCGCGCTGAGCATCGAAGGCGTCGGCAACCTGCTCACCACCCTGGCGCGCTGCTGCCAGCCGCTGCCGGGCGACACGGTGCGCGGCTACATCACCAAGGGTCGCGGCGTCTCCGTGCATCGCGCCGATTGCGGCAGCCTGGCGCGACTGGCGCGGCGCGACCCGGACCGGGTGATCGACGTGAGCTGGGGCCACGTCGCCAGCCAGGCCTACGAGGTGGACATCGAACTGCGCGGCTACGATCGCAAGGAGTTGCAGAAGGACGTCACCAACCTCATCAGCAACGCCGGCACCCACATCATCGCCTCGTCCAGTCGGTCGCGCCCACAGACCGGCGAGGTGGAGATGCGCTACACCCTGCGCGTGCGGGATTTCGAACAGTTGTCGACGCTGCTGGGCAGGCTGCTGGCCTTGCCCAACGTCACCGAGGCGCGCCGCGTCAGCGCCGGTGCCGGCGCCAGCAGCGCTGGACGCTGAACGTCGCTGCGCCGCGGGCCGGGCCGCCCGGCGGCACGATGTTAAGCTGCGGGCGCTTGTCGCCAGCGCCATGGATCATGAGTAACCGCCGCAACCCGCACGACGCCCGCCCACCGAACCGCAGCGAGCCCACCCTGGGCGATCTCGACCAGGTGGAGGGTGCGCCGCGCCCCCCTTCCGCCGATGGCCTGCCGCGGGTGACCGTGGAGCGGCGCCGCGTGCCGCGCGCGGAGGGTCCGCGCAGGCGTCGCGGCTGGCTGCTGCCGGTGCTGGTCGTGCTGCTGGTGCTGCTGGGCGCGGCGTTGTGGTTCAACCAGAACCGTCTGCGTGGCCTGGTGCCGCGCACCGACCTCAACAGCGTGCTGGTGCAGGCGCAGCAGGCGCTGGACGCGGGGCACCTGGATGGCGAAGACGGCACCAGCGCGCGCGAACTGTTCCAGCAAGTGGCCGCCAGCGAGCCGGACAACGACCGCGCCCGCGCCGGCCTGCGCCAGGTCGGCCAGGCCGAGCTGTCGCGCGCCGACGCCGCGCTGCAGGCCGGCAAGCTGGAGGAAGCCACCCAGCGCGCCGCGGTCGCGCGTGAACTGCTCGGTGGCGGGCGTGACGTGGATCGGCTGGACGCGCTGATCCGCCAGGCGCAGGCCGGTCAGCTGCACACCGCCGATCTGGTCGATCAGGCCAAGCAGGCGCTGGCGCAAGGCAAGCTGGACGGGGCCGACGGCGCCGGGGCGCTCTATCAACGCGTGCTGCGCGCCGATCCGGACAACGCGGTCGCTGCGCACGGACTCGACCAGGTGGCCAACGCGCTGGCAGTGCAGGCTCACGATGCGCTGGAGGCGGGTGACCTGGCCAAGGCCGATCCGCTGGTGCTGCAGATCGCCGCCTTGCGGCCGAACAACGGCGCCTTGCCGGCGCTGCGCGCGCTGCAGGCGCAGCGGCGACAGCAACAGGACAGCGCCGTGAAAAACGCCATCGACCAGGGGCGCAACGCGCTGCGCGACGGCCGCATCGCCGGCCCCGGTGACGACACCGCGCTGGTCCATTTCAAGGCTGCGCTGGCGCTCGATCCGGACAGCAACGAAGCCAGGGCCGGGTTGGGCGATGTGGCGCAGGCGCTGACCGTGCAGGCGAACGCGGCGATGGATGCCGGCGACCGCGCGCAGGCCGCCAAGCTGCTCGACGAAGCCGCTGCGCTGGCGCCGAAATCGGCCGACCTCGCCGCCGCGCGCGCACGGCTGCAGAGCAGTCCGCCGGTGAACCCGCCATCCGCGGGCAAACCTGCCGAGGTGGTGGACGATGGCGCGCCGGTGGCCACCGCGACGCTGTCGCCGCAGCAAAGCGCGGCCGTGGCCCAACTGGTGCAGCGCGCGCAGCAGGCCACCGCCAGCGGCAACATCATGATGCCGCCCGGCGACAGCGCGTACGACCTGTATCGCAGCGCGCTGGCCATCGACGGCAACGACGTCACCGCCCGACAGGGCCTGCAGGCCTTGCCGGGCAAGGTCGAGCAGCTGTTCAAGCGGGCGCTCGCGGCCGGCCAGCTGAACCAGGCCGACGACATGCTGGCCAACCTGGCCGAATTGGCGCCGGGCGATCCGGCGCAGGCGGGGTTGAGCGACCAGCTGGCCAGCGCCTGGGTCGATCGTGCCCAGCAGCAGCTCGACGGCGGCGACCGCATCGGTGCCGGCCAGTCGCTGGCGCGCGCGCGCAAGCTGGCGCCCAACCATCCGCGCGTGATCGACCTCGCCGCGCGCCTGCAAGGCAATCCGTGAGGCCGGCATGACGGTGCTGGTCGTCGGTGGCAGCAGCCAGATCGGCCACTTCCTGCTGCCGCGCCTGCGCGCCACCGGTGAGCCGGTGCTGGCGCTGAGCCGGCACCCGCGGCCCGCGCGCGACGGCGTGCAGTGGCTGCGCGGCACGCTGCCGCACGACATGCCGACGCTGCCCGAGCTGTCGGCGATCATCAGTTTCGGCCCCCTGCTGGCGCTGGCCGAATGGCTGGCCCAGGCCAGCCTGGACGGCGCGCCGAGGGTGGTGGCCACCAGTTCGATGAGCGCCGAAAGCAAGCGCGATTCGGTGGTACCGGCCGAGCGCGCGATCGCGCGCCAGCTGCGCGAGGGCGAGGCCGCGCTGGTCACCGCCTGCGCCCGCCACGGCTGCGCGTGGACCGTGCTGCGGCCGACCCTGGTGTATGGCGCCGGACTGGACCGCAGCCTCACCCCGATCGCCCGCCGCGCGCTGCGCACGCGGCTGTTTCCGATCCCCGCCGCGCGCGGCCTGCGCCAGCCGGTACACGCCGACGACATCGCGCAGGCGGTGCAGGCCGCGCTGGATTGCCCGGCGTCGGCCGGACGCATCGTGTCGATCGGCGGTGGCGAGCGGCTGCCGTATCCGCAAATGTTCGCGCGCGTGCGCGACAGCCTGCCGCGCGCTACCGTCGCGGTTCCCGTGCCTGCCTGGATGTTGCGCCTGCTCGCGCGCGCGTGTCCGCCGCTGCGCGGCCCGTTGAGCCGGCTGGACAGCGATCTGGTGGCCGACAACGGCGAGCTGCAGCGCTTGCTGGGTATCCATCCGCAGCCGTTCCGGCCCGACGCCGCGATGTGGCAGCCGCCCGGGTAGGGCGGGTACCGCGCGCTGGCTTCGGACGCACCGGGCGGCGGGCAGTGCCCGCCCTACCACCCACATGCCACGAATTTGCCCGCAAATCCGCCGCGGCGTTCATGGGCCCGCCGGGATGCACGCCCTATCATCGGGGAACCTGATCGCCGGATTCCGCCGCCCTTGAGCTTTCTCGACCGCACCCGTTCGCTCGCCCGCCGCAGCTGGCCGTGGCTGCGCATCCCGTTCTGGATCGGCCTGGGCCTGCTGGTCGGCTTCGTGTTGCCGTACGTGCTGGTGCTCAACAAGTGCGTGCAGGACCGTTTCAACGACCTGGTGTTCGCGGTGCCCACGCGCGTGTATGCGCGGCCACTGCCGCTGCAGGCCGGCGAGCCGATGACCAGCGCCGCGCTGGAGCTGGAACTGACCTTTGCCGGCTACAGCAACGACGGCAAGGGCCAGGTGCCCGGCAGCTGGATGAAGCAGGGCAGCCGCTACACGATCTCCTCGCGCGGTTACGCCGGCCCCGATGGCGGCGAGTTACCCAAGCGGATCGTGGTGACCCTGGGCGGCGGCGAGGTGGCCTCGGTGCGCACCGAGGCGGACAGGCAGCCGATCAAGCTGACCCATCTCGATCCGGCGCGCATCGCCACGCTCTACGGCGCCAGCCAGGAGGAGCGCCGCTTCGTGCAGTTGGCCGATGTACCGCCGCTGCTGGTCAAGGGCCTGCAGGCGGTCGAGGATCGCAACTTCAAGAACAACATCGGCATCGACTTCAGCGCGATCGCGCGTGCGGCGCTGGCCAACCTGCGCGCCGGCCACACCGTGCAGGGCGGCTCCACGCTGACCCAGCAACTGGTGCGCAACCTGTTCCTGAGCCGCGACCAGACCTTGACGCGCAAGATCAACGAAGCGCTGATGTCGCTGCTGCTGGAGGCGCACTACAGCAAGGGGCGCATCCTCGAGGCCTACGTCAACGACGTGTTCCTCGGCCAGCAGGGCGCGCAGGCGGTGCACGGTTTCGGCGCCGCGTCGGAGTTCTATTTCGGGCGCCGGCTGCAGGAGCTGCGGCCGCAGGAGATCGCCTTGCTGGTCGGCCTGGTGAAGGGGCCGAGCTATTACGATCCGCGCCGCGCACCCAAGCGCGCGCTGGCGCGGCGCAATCTGGTGCTGCAGGAGTTCTTCGACACCGGCCTGATCAGCGCCGCGCAGCTCAACGCGGGCCAGGCCGCGCCATTGGACGTGATCAGGAACGGCCAGCTACCGCACAACCGCTTCCCCGCGTTCATGGACCTGGTGCGCAAGCAGATCACCACCGACTTCGACGAGAAGGCGCTGCGCGAAGGCAACCTGTCGATCTTCACCACGCTGGACCCGGCCGCGCAGCTGTACACCGAGCAGGCGATCAGCGGCACGCTCAAGGGCCTGGGCAAGCGCGGCGACGGCGTGCAGGCGGCGGCGGTGGTCACCGATGCGCACAGCGGCAGCGTGCTGGCCGTGGTCGGCAACCGCAACCCGGGCGAGCCGGGCTTCAACCGTGCGCTGGACATCCGCCGGCAGATCGGCTCGACGATCAAGCCGTTCGTCTACCTGGTCGCGCTGACCCAGCCCGAGCGCTGGAACCTGGCCAGCATGATGGACGACAGCCCGATCAGCATGCGCCAGCCCAACGGCAGCGTGTGGACGCCGCAGAACGACGACCACCGCAGCCACGATCCGCTGATCATGGTCGATGCGCTGGCCCACTCGTGGAACCTCGCCACCATCCACCTTGGCATGGCGGTGGGGCTGCCGCGCATCCGCGCGTTCCTCGAATCGTTCGGGCTCACCGACGTCAATCCCAGTCCCTCGCTGCTGATCGGCGCGCTCGACCTGTCGCCGCTGCAGGTGGCGCAGCTTTACCAGTACCTGGCGGCCGACGGCCACGCCTTGCCGCTGCTGGCGGTGCGCGGCGTGCTCGACGGCAAGGGCCGCACGATCAAGCGCTACCAGGTGCAGCCCGGCCCCGGCGAGTACCAGGAGGCGGTGCGACTGACCACCTGGGCAATGCAGCAGGTAGCCGAGTACGGCACCGCCAGCGCGATCGGCAACTCCGCGCTGGCCTCGCTGCATGCCGCCGGCAAGACCGGCACCAGCAACGACAACCGCGACAGCTGGTTCGCCGGCTTCACCGGCGAGCACCTGGCGGTGTTCTGGATGGGCCGCGACGACAACAAGCCGACCACGCTGTTCGGCGCCAGCGGCGGCCTGCGCGCCTGGCGCGACCTGTTCGCCAAACTGCCGACCACGCCGTTGTCCGCCGCACCGGGACCGGGCCTGGAGATGGCCTGGATCAACCCCGACGACGGCCGTCGCACCGAGCCGCAATGCCAGGGTGCGCAGGAGGTACCGGTGGTCGCCGGCAGCCTGCCGCCCGATGTCGAGGGCTGCTTCTGGCAGAGCCTGTTCGGCAGCGACGCCTCCGTACCTGCGTCCTCTCCCGCCACACCGATCCGGAACTGACCGTGTCCATGCATTCCAGACGCCTTGCACCACTGCTGTTGTCGACGCTGCTTGCCTCCGTCGTCGGCTGCAGCCCGTTCCGGAGCGCACCGGCGCCGGCGCCGGCAGTACCGGATCACGACGCGGTGGCCGCCATTCGCGCCGCCGGCGCGCACGACGATTCGGTCGTCGACGTGAAGCCGCTGCGCGATCCGGCGGTGGACGCGCTGATGACCGAGGCGCAGCAGGACGAACGCGGCGGCAACTATGCCGCTGCCGCCGCCGCGCTGGACAGGGCGCTGCAGATCAGCCCCGACGCGCCCGACCTGCTGCAGGACCGCGCCGAGATCGCGATCCGGCTCAACAACTTCGCCCGTGCCGAAAAGCTGGCGCACAAGTCGTGGACGCTGGGCCCACGCCTCGGCCCGCTGTGCGCGCGCAACTGGCAGACCATCGTGGAGACACGCTTGCACGCGAGCGACGAGACCGGCGCGGCGACCGCGCGCAAGTGGGTGCAGCAGTGCCGCAAGGCGGGCGTGCCGCGTTATTGAGCGACGGGGCTTCGGTCGCTCAGATCAGCGCCACCAGCAACAACACGATGCCGGCCAGGCTCACCGCCCAGATCAGCGAGCGCAGGTAGGGAATGCCGGCGGCGTACGCCGGCAAATAGAGCACGCGTGCCCAGAAATAAAGTTGCGCACCGAGCACGGTGAGCGCGTCGTGCTGCTGCATCACCTGCGCGGCGAGCACCGCGGCGGCGAACAGCGGGAAGGTTTCCAGGAAATTCGCCCGGGCGCGATCGAGCCGTCCGCCGATGCCGGCCAGCGGCGGCTTCACCTCGTCGCGTGCGCTGACGATCCAGCCCAGCCCGTGCCGGCCCATCGACCAGCTCGCCGCCAGCGCGATATGCACCAGCCCCAGCACCACACTCCACAGCAGCATGCACAGTTCGGTCGTCACGACGCACTCCTCCGGTGATGGTGCGCACATGGTGAACCCTGCCGCCGCCTCTCGCCACTGGCCGGCAGGTTACGCCGCGTGGCGGCTGCGATCCTGCCGCAGCAGGCTTTCGACCCGATCCAGCGGAATCCGGTCGCCGGCATCGCGGCCATAGTAGGCCTCCACGATGCGGCCGCGGCCGTCGATCAGGAAATCGGCCGGCATCAGGTTGCTGGTGTTGAGGCCCGCGAAGCCGACCAGGCGCAGGCCGCGGATCAGGGTCGGCACGCGCGTCACGATCGCCTTCAACTTGCGCCACAGCGAACGCTCGATGCCGTAGACCTCGTGCGCATGCGAAGCGGCATCGGCCACCAGCGGAAACGGCCGCGGGCGGTGACCGGCAAAGCGCAGTACCTCGGCCTGCGTGGCGCTGAACACCGCCACCACGTCCAGTCCGCGCGCGGACAGTTCCTGGTGCCGATGGGTCAGTTCGTAGATGCGGAAATTGCAGAACGGGCAGGCCGCGTCGCGGAAGAACGAAAGCAGGGTGAGTCGGCCGGGTCGGCTGGTCGCGATGGCCTGGCCGTGGATGTCGACCAGATCGAGCTCGGGTGCGGTTTCGGGCGCGAACAGTCTCACGGTGGCCTCCTTCGAATGATGGGTGGGTGGCATGCCAGTGGATGCGCCGGGCGTCGTCGCGGTTCCCGCAGCGCTTTGTCGACGGCGGTGGCTCGGCCATAATCGGCGGATGATCGCTCCCGACGACACCGCGTCCGACGACGACGTCGGCGCCTTGCTCGGTGCCGACGGCCCGTTCGCGCGCGAACTGCCGGACTTCGCGCCACGGCTGGCCCAGCAGGCGATGGCGCGGGCGGTGCAGCAGGCCATCGCCGGACGCGACACGCTGGTTGCCGAGGCCGGCACCGGCACCGGCAAGACCTACGCCTACCTGGTGCCGGCGCTGCTGTCGGGCGAGCGCGTGATCATCTCCACCGGCACCAAGGCCCTGCAGGACCAGCTGTATTTCCGCGACCTGCCGAAAGTGCGCTCGGTACTCGGTGCGCGGCTCAAGACCGCCTTGCTGAAGGGCCGCGCGAATTATCTGTGCCTGTACCGGCTGGAGCAGACCGTGCGCGACGGCGGCACGCTTGCCCCGGCGCAGGCCGCGCAACTGGCGGCAATTCGCGCCTGGTCGGCGCGCACCCGCCGCGGCGACCGCATGGAGCTGGCCGAGGTGCCGGAGGAGTCGCCGCTGTGGCCGCGCGTCACCTCCACCGCGGAAAACTGCCTCGGCGTGGAGTGCCCGTTCTACGAGGACTGCCACGTGTTCAAGGCGCGCCGCGAGGCAATGGAAGCCGACGTGGTGGTGGTCAACCATCACCTGCTGTTCGCCGACCTGGCGCTGAAGCAGGAAGGCTTCGGCGAAATCCTGCCCGGCGCGGCGGCCTTCATCCTCGACGAGGCGCACCAGATCCCCGAGCTGGCCGGCCAGTTCTTCTCGCAGAGCCTCAGCGCGCGCCAGCTCGCCGACATGGCGCAGGACACGCTGGCCGAATGCAGCGGCATCACCGGCGCGATCGGCCTGCTGCTGGAACCGGTCGAGGCGCTGCAGAACGCGCTGCGCAAGCTGCGCCTGGCGCTGGAGCCGCTGCCCGCGCGCGGCGCCTTCGCGCTGCTGGAGGATCGCGCCGAGGTGCGCGCCGCGCTGCACGAGCTGGGCGAACTGCTGGCCACGCTGACCGAACTGCTCGCCTCGCAGGCCGAGCGCTCGCGCGGTCTCGCCAACCTGCACGAGCGCGCCGGACTGTTCGCCGACCGGCTGCTGCGCATCGTCGAGACGCACGGCGACCAGGACGTGCGCTGGTACGAAACCTTCCCGCGCGGCTTCGCGCTGTACGCCACACCGCTGGATCTCGCCGCGCCGATGCGCGGCCTGCGCGAGCACACCCCGGCGGCGTGGATCCACACCTCGGCCACCTTGTCGGTGGCCGGCAATTTCGACCACTTTGCGCGTCAGCTCGGCCTGGACGAGCCGCAGACGCTGAGCCTGGAGAGCCCGTTCGACTACGCGCATCAGGCACTGTGCTACCTGCCGTCGGGCCTGCCCGATCCGAACGCGCGCGACTACACCGAGCAGGTGATCGCGGCGGTGCGGCCAGTGCTGCAGGCGTCGAACGGCCGCGCGTTTTTGCTGTTTACCTCGCATCGTGCGCTGCGCCGCGCCGCCGAGCTGCTGCAGGACAGGGTGCCGTGGCCGCTGTTCGTGCAAGGCAGCGCGCCGCGTCCGCGCTTGCTGGAGGAGTTCCGCGCCAGCGGTCACGGCGTGCTGCTCGGCGCGGCCAGTTTCTGGGAAGGCGTCGACGTGGTCGGCGAGGCGCTCAGCGTGGTGGTGATCGACAAGCTGCCGTTCGCCGCGCCCGACGATCCGGTGCTGACGGCGCGCCTCGCCGCACTCGAACAATCCGGCATCAATCCCTTCATGGGCTGGCAGGTGCCGAGCGCCGTGATCGCGCTGAAGCAGGGCGCCGGCCGCCTGATTCGCAGCGTGCACGACCGCGGCGTGCTGGTGCTGTGCGACCCGCGTCTGACCAGCAAGGGCTACGGCAAGCTGTTCCTCGCCAGCATCCCGCCGATGCCACGCACCCGCGAGCTGGCGGACGTGCAGGCCTTTTTCGCCCTGTAGGGCGGGCACCGCCCGCCGGCCCTTGCTTCGCATGCCGGATCGAAAGGCGGCGGGCGGTGCCCGCCCTACAGAACCGTTTCCTGCCCTGTAGGAACGCACCCTGTGCGCGATGCCTTCCGTCACGTGTTCGAAGAGCATCGCGCACAGGGTGCGCTCCTACACCGTATTGCCGGGATACGATGGGCCGGAACATCCGACGCAATGGGACAACGACATGGCCAAGGTCACCGGACTGGGCGGCATCTTCTTCAAGTCACGCGACCCCGCCGCGCTCAGCGCGTGGTACGCGAAACACCTCGGCCTCCCGGCGGAAGAGTGGGGCGGCGCGCGCTTCGACGAGAACGAACAGCGACCCGGCTACACGCTGTGGTCGCCCTTCGCTGCCGACACCAGCTACTTCGGCGCGGGCTCGCAGCCGTACATGATCAACTTCCGCGTCGACGACCTCGACGCGCTGCTGGCGCAATTGCGCGCCGATGGCGTCCAGGTGGACAGGCGCGTCGACGAAAGCGAGTTCGGTCGCTTCGGCTGGATCACCGATCCTGAAGGCACCCGCATCGAACTGTGGCAACCACCGGACCGGCCGCCGACGGCGGCTTGAAGTTCGCGCCTGCCGCCGGCATCTGGAGAAGACGTGCCGCTGTGCACGCCATCCCGCCGCGTCTGCCACGCGACATCCGCTCCACCCAAGGAGACATCCATGAAGCTTTACAGTTTTTCCGGCTCGTGCGCGCTGGGCGCCAACATCGTGCTCGAATGGATCGGTCAGCCCTACGAGTTGCAACTGCTGCAGAAGGATGACCTGGCGAGTCCGGCGACTCGCGCCTTGAACCCGAATGGCCAGGTGCCGATCCTCGTCGAAGACGGCTGGGTGCTCTACGAGAACGCCGCCATCCTCAACTACCTTGCCGACAAGTTTCCCGACGCGAAGCTGGGCGGCGAGCCCACTCCACGCGGTCGTGCCGAGGTCAACCGCTGGCTGGCGATGGTCAACTCCGACGTGCATCCGGCGTTCAAGCCGCTGTTCGGCACCACCAGCTACCTCGGCGACGAGGCGATGATCGAGAAGAGCAAGGACGCCGCGCGCCAGCAGCTGCGCACCTGGTTCGAGCGGCTGGACAAGCACCTGGAAGGGCGCGACTGGCTGGCCGACCAGCGCTCCATCGCCGATCCCTATCTGTTCGTCACCCTGCGCTGGACCCACGCGGTGAACGTCGATCTTGCCGGCCTCGACAATCTGAAGGCGTTCGAGCGGCGCATGCGCGCCGACCCCGGCGTGCAGCGCGCGCTGAAGATGCAGACGCTCGACCAGGCCCAGGGCTGAACTGGCGCAATCGGGTTGCTGCGGAACGGCCCGTTCCCGCCACCTTCGCCATTTGCGCGCCTTTCGTCGTCATTCCCGCTTTCGCGGAAACGACGACGACGGACGCGTGGCCTGTGTCTCGCAGGCCGGGCAGATGCCGGTACCGCGTGCCCACGCGCGCGGCAAATACGGGTGTCGAGCGGTCGCCTCAGGCCGCGGCAATCTCGACCGTCACGTGCACCAGCTCTTCATGGATGGCCAACTGTAGACGGACTTCCTCGGCGCTGATCGGCGTGCTGGCCACCAGACCCAGGATGCACGCGTAGCTCTCGCGGCCCACGCGCCAGACGTGCAGGTCGCTGATGGCCGCCGTGGCGAAACGCTCCTTCACCACGTCGCGGATTTCCTCCACCACCGGCTGATCCATCTCGGCGTCCAGCAGGATCTTGCCGGATTCGCGCAGCAGGCCGAACGCCCAGCGCGCGACCAGGATCGAGCCGACGATGCCCATCACCGGATCGAGCCAGGCGGCACCGTAGAGCTTGCCGCCGACCAGCGCGACGATGGCCAGCACGGACGTCGCCGCATCCGCGATGACGTGCAGGTAGGCCGCGCGCAGGTTCACGTCGTGGTGGTGGCCGTGCGCGTGGTCGTGCCCGTGGTGATGGCCGTGCGCATGCCCGTGCTCCCCTTTCAGCAGCCACGCGCACAGCAGGTTGACGCCCAGGCCGAGCACCGCGATCAGGATCGCGTCGTCGTAATGGATCGTGGCGGGCACGAACAGCCGCTCCAGCGATTGCACCATCATCAGCGCGGCAACCACGGCGAGCAGCAGGGCGCTGCTGTAGCCACCGAGGATCTCGATCTTCCAGGTGCCGAAGGCGAACCGGCCGTCCTGCGCGTAGCGTCGGGCCAGCGCATAGGCCATCACGGACAATCCCATCGCCAGCGCATGCGAGCTCATGTGCCAGCCATCGGCCAGCAGGGCCATCGAGTTGAGCCAGTAGCCGCCGATGATCTCCACCACCATCATCGCCGCCGTGATGAACACCACGCGCCGGGTGTTGCGCTCCGCCTTGGCGTCGACCTGGTTGAACTGGTGGCTGTGGGTGAACGCGGAGACGTCGGGGGCGGGCATGATGCGTGCTCTGGCCATATACTCCCCTGCAGTATATGACGGGAGCTGGTCGCCATGTCGCACATCCAGGAAAACCGCAAGAAGCTGGTCGCCCGGGTTCGCCGCATCAGCGGCCAGTTGGCCTCGCTCGAACGCGCCATCGAAGGCGACACGGAATGCGGCGCCGTGCTGCAGCAGCTGGCCGCCGTGCGCGGCGCGGTCAATGGGCTGATCCTGCAGGTGATGGAAGGCCATCTGCGCTCGCACGTGGCCGGCCGCGCCGGTAGCAAACGGCAGGACGAACTGCTGCCTGTGCTCGCGGTGTTGCGCAGCTACCTCAAGTAGCGGCGGTAGCCGCAAGCGCGTCTGCGGGTACCGCAAACAGGCCGCCGTCGATGGGTCCGGTGGTCAGGTGCGGCGAGCCGGATTCGAGCACCTCACAGCCTGTCGCGATTTCATGCGATTCCGTAAGCTTTTGCGAATCAATCACTTGTGCGGTTTTTTTTGACGGCAATCCGGATTTTTCGCCGTCCTCGCGTGCTAGCGTCGAGAACTGGCGAGGCCGGGGGGTGTTTGGAGGGACCGGGTCAGCGCCACGGGATTCCGGTCCGTCAACGACCGGAATTTTTCTGTTCGCACCATCAATCTCGGGGATGAAACATGCAGATGAAGAAGACTTCGCTGTGTCTGGCAATGGGGGCCATCTGGGCGCTGGCGTCCACGGTCGCCGCGGCGGCCGGCGTCGATTCGACGTGGAAGACGACGGCCACGCACGCCCACGTGCCGGCCGCGTCGGTGGACATGAGCAACCTGGTGGCGTCCAGCATGCCGCTGCACGTGCAGGTGGCGTTGAAGATCCAGAACAGGGGCGCGCTCGACGATTTCATCGCCGCCGCGCACAACCCGGCCAGCCCGCTGTTCCGCGCCAGGCTGCAGTCGAGCGACGTGGCCGCGCATTTCCTGCCGAGCCAGGCGCAGGCGCAGGCCGTGGCCGATTACCTGAGCCAGGCCGGCTTCAGCCACGTCAGCGTATCGGTCAACCGCCTGCTGGTGTCGGCGGACGGTACCGCCGGCAATGCGTCGACCGCGTTCGGCACGCGCTTCGTCAAGGCCACCGACGAGCACGGCCGCGCCGCCTACGCCAACATCGACGACGCCAAGGTGCCGGCGGCGCTGGCCGACATCGTGCTGTCGGTGAGCGGCCTGCAGACGGTGACGCATCCGCACACCATGCTGGCCAAGGCTTCGACGCAGGGGCGCGTGGAGAAGGGCCGGCCCGGCGGTGGCGGCGGCGCGACGCTGGTCGGCCACAACCCGACCGCGTTTCCGACCATCTACAACGTGGGCAGCACGCCGAGCGCTTCCACGATCACGGTGGGCATCATCAGCGACGGCAACATGGCCCAGCCGCTGAAGGATCTCAACCAGTTCACCAGCACCAACGGCCTGCCCGCGGTGAACACGCAGGTGGTGACGGTGACCACGGCGGGCACCGACACCAGCGGCACGGCCGAGTGGGATCTGGACAGCCAGGACATCGTCGCGATGTCCGGCGGCGTCGGCAAGCTGATCTTCTACGCGGCCAACTCGCTTTCCAACAGCGACCTCACTGCGGCGTTCAACAAGGCGGTGAGCGACAACCAGGCGCAGGTCGTCAACGTCTCGCTCGGTGAATGCGAAACCAGCGCCTACCAGGACGGCTCGATGGCGGCGGACGACCAGATCCTCGCGCTGGGCGTGGCGCAGGGCCAGACGTTCTCCATCTCGACCGGCGACTCCGGCTCGAACGAATGCACCAAGAAGCCGACCGGCACCACGCCGAGCTACCCGGCCAGTTCGCCGTACGTCATCGCCGTCAGCGGTACCTCGCTGAGCACCGGCGCGTCGAACAGCTGGGTGAGCGAGACGCTGTGGAGCGGCGCGGGTGGCAGCCCGAGCACCGTCGAACCGAAGCCGAGCTGGCAGACCCAGGGCGGCGGCACCACCCGCGACGTGGCGGACGTGGCCTTCGACGCCGACCCGAACTCGGGTGCGATCATCATCGTCAACGGCAGCAACGCGCAGTACGGTGGCACCAGCCTGGCGGCACCGCTGTTCGCCGCCACCTGGGCGCGCATGCTCGCGGCGCATCCGACGCTGGGCTTCGCCGGGCCGCACCTGTACAGCGTGTCCACCGCCAGTTACCACGACGTCACCTCCGGCAGCAACGGCGGTGAAACGGCGACGGTCGGCTGGGATTACGCCAGCGGTTTCGGCAGCGGCATCGTGAGTGCGTTGAACGCGGGCCTGTAAGTTCCGCGATGTGCCCGCGAGGGCGTCCGCCGCGAGGCGGGCGCCCTCGTTGCGTCAGCGGCGTCGGTTGCTTCCGTTGCGGTTTCCGCGATGCCGCGCCTGCCCGGCAACTCAGTCGATGTAATCCACCGGCACCCCGGTGCGCCGGCTGAACTGCGCGGCGTTGGCCTGGATGGTGTTCAGGTCGGTGCCGCACTCGCCGCGCGATATGTGCACGGCCCGCACTTGCGCCGGGAGCATGCGCACGCGCCGGAAGATGTGCGCCTCGATCAACAGATAGTTTTCCGCGGTGTCGGGCCGCGGATTGCCGTTGCGTGCGGAGGCCAGCAATTCGGTCACCAGGGCCTTGGCATTGGTCAGGTGGGTCGCGCTGGGATTGGCCAGGTATTGCGATCGGGTCGCCAGCAGGATCGCGCCGCCGAACGTGTTGAAGCTCACCTGGTAGAGCTTGCCGCGGTCGGCCTTCGCCTTGAAGCCGCTGCCGTTGGAGACCGGCGTGAAGGTGTCCATCGCAAAGTAGATCGCATCCTTCTTGAAGCTGTCGTCCAGCTCGAACACGCTGTTGCCGTACTCGGTAGTGGCGCCATGTGGCCGGCGGCCGTAGTTCAGCCCCGCGAATACCTGGGAATCCACCGCCGCGCCGGGCGCAGGCGAGTGGTTGGGGGAGTAGTGCATGGTGGGCGGCGCGGTCATGCCGCCCTGTTTCTTCACATGCGGCAGCACCAGGCCGGCAGCGCCCACCTTGGCCTTGCCGTCGGCGAACTGTCCATACAGCGCATGCCGATCGGCCTTGGCCCGCACGTGGGCCGGGTTCTTCGGGTCCTGGTTGGCGGTCAGCGCCGCGTCGGTGGTGTGCCGATCCCACATGGTGATGTATTCGTCGAAGCCGGGCCCGCTGCCGAACCAGCCGCCCGCCTTGAAATTGATCGTCAGCGGCGTCTGGTTGGCCAGGTTCTGCAGCGGGGTCACCACGTTGGCCTTGAGCTCCTGCAGCAGGTCCGTTCCCAGCGCGGCCTCGCTCTTGCCGCCGAGCACGCCGCCGACCTTGCGCACCAGGCCGCCGGCGGACTTCACGCCGTTGCGCAGCACCAGCATCGTGCGCCAGCGGTCCTTGATCTTCTTCGCCTTGCCGCCGAACGCCGCGCTCCACAGATCCCAGTCGTCGATGAGCTGGAAGACGTCGGCGGCCAAGGTATTCGCCGGCCAATAGCTGTCCACCTGCGTGATCTGACCGCCCACAAAGGTCTGTGCCGCAGCACTGCGCCATTCTCCGCTCATGGAACTTCCCCCGGATGAAGTGATGAAACAGCCACCTTCAGTGATGCGGGTGGTCCAGCGATAAACCCCGGGATCATACGCCCGTGCGCGTTCGGCGCGGTGGCAGTTTCGCGGCCGGTCAGTCCAGCGGCGCGCCGAACCGATCCCCGCGCGGCAGGTAGTGCCGCTGCGGGTCGAGCGACATCACCACATGGCGGGAGCGTCCGATGATCTCGCTGCGCGGGAAGAAGCCCAGGTAGCGCGAGTCCAGGCTGTTGTCGCGATCATCGCCCAGCAACAGGTACTGGCCGGGCGGGACCTGCACCGGGCCGAAGTTGCTGGCCGGGCTGGGGCGATGATCGGACAACCGGATCGCATGGCGCAGCGTGCCGTAGCGTTCGGTTTCGTAGTGCGCGGGATCGCTCAGGTCATCGTGAATCCCTGCATGGCGGCTCGCCGCATAGCTGGCTGCACGGCCGTTGATGAAGAGCACGTTGCCGCGCATCGCCACTTCCTCGCCGGGCAGGCCGATCACCCGCTTGACCAAGCGCTCGTCGGCGGCGCGGGAGTCCAGCACCACGATGTCGCCGCGTTGCGGGTCGGCCAGGTGCCGCAGCGAGACGCGGGTCAGCGGCAGGCGCACGTCATAGGCCAGCTTGTCCACCAGGATGCGGTCGCCGATGCGGATCGTCGGTTGCATCGAACCGGTCGGCACCACGTTCCAGTCGGCCACCGCACTGCGGAACACGACCATGCACAGCATGAAGGTGATGAAGCCGCGGTTGCGGCGCAGGAACTTCGCGATCGCGCGCATGGGTTCTCCCTGAGGCTGGATGGCAGTTTCCCAGTGACCGCGCGGCTGCAGCGAAGTTTCGCCATGCCCCTCCCGGACATGCCCGGGATCAGGCATCACCGGCGCTGCGGCGTTCAGCCCGGTGCAGGCCGGCTCCGGCGCATCCGCTGCGCCACCGGCAGCAGCGCGAGCAGCGCCACGATTGCGAAGCCGGCACCGGCAAGGAAAGTGGCGTGCGAGCCGAACCTGTCCCACAGCTCGCCGGCGATGACGCTGGCCGCCAGCAGCGCCAGCCCGCTCACCAGGTTGAACATGCCGTACGCGGTGCCGCGCAGGTCGGCCGGCGCGGTGCCGGCGACCAGGGCGGCCAGCAGGCCCTGGGTCATGCCCATGTGCAGGCCCCACAGCACCACGCCCAGCGTCAGTCCGGCCAGCCCGCCGACGAAGGCCAGCGCCAGGTCCGACAACACCAGCACCAGCACGCCCAGCCCGAGCAGGGTGCCGTGGTCGAAACGGTCGGCCAGCACGCCGACCGGATAGGACGACAGCGCATACACCACGTTCAACACCACCAGCACCAGCGGGATCAGCACCAGCCCCAACTCCAGTTCCTGCGCGCGCAGCACCAGGAACGCCTCGCTGAAGCGGGCCAGGGTGAACACCGCGGCAATCGCCACCACGCCCCAGTACAACGGCGGCAGGCGCGTCAACTCGGCGCGCGACAGCGGCGAGCGCGCCCGCTTCTTTGTCGCGCTGTCCGTCGGCACGTCGTGCACGCCGAACAGCACCAGCGCGAACGCGGCAAAACCCGGCAGCACCGCAAACCAGAACACCAGCCGGATGTTGTCGGCAGCCAGCCACATCAGCGCGATCGCCAGCGCCGGGCCGAGGAACGCACCGACGGTATCCAGCGACTGGCGCAGGCCGAACGAGGCGCCGCGCAGGTCGGCCGGCGCCAGGTCGGCGATCAGCGCATCGCGCGGGGCGCCGCGTATCCCCTTGCCGACACGATCGATGAAACGCGCCGCGACCACCCAATCGAGCGTGCTCGCCAGCGGAAAGATCGGCTTGGTGCACGCGGCCAGGCCATAGCCGATCGCCACCAGCAGCTTGCGCCGGCCCAGCCAGTCCGACAGCGCACCGGAGAACACCTTGGTGATCGACGCGGTGGCTTCGGCAACGCCCTCGATGAAGCCGACCGCAAGCGCCGAGGCGCCGAGCGCGCTGACCAGGTACACCGGCAGCAGCGCGTGGATCATCTCCGAGGAGGTGTCCATCAACAGCGAGACCATGCCCAGCGCCCAGATGCCGCCCGGAATCCGGCGCAGCACGGAAGGCGGTTTCGCCGTGGCGCTGCGGAATGTTTCCGGGTGCGGGTTCATCGGCGACTCCTGTGGACTGGTGGGCGGCGCGGGCCGCCCGGCGTCCAGGCAGGGTATAGCCGAAATCGTGGTAATGCTCGCCGATCACCATGGCGAGCGTCAGGGGCGGATGGTATTTCCTCCTCGATCCGGTTCATCCGCCCCGGCGTCGCGCTTGCCGGCATGGGGCAAGCGCGCCCCCCGCATTCGTGCCGTTGCCTTCATCCGCGCTGCCGTCAGCTGGTGATCTCCAGCGCGAACGAGGCCGTCTCCGCATAGTCGTAACCCTGGATGCGGCCGCTGCCGGTGAAGTGCTTGGCGTACACGTGCAGGGTCACGCTGAAGGTGCACTTGCTCAGCACGACGCTGGGCACCTGCGTGGTGTCGGTCAGCATGGTCTGGAACGTCTCGCTGCCGGAGGACACCGCGCCGCCGGTCTCGCCCACGTCGGTGTGGTTGTTGCCGCCCGACGGTGCCGGTCCGAGCGCACCGCTGTTGCCGTTCAGGCCGCGCTGCCAGCCGATGCCGTAGTGCCACATGAACGAGTTGCCGTCGCCGTTGCCGGCATGCTCGACGCCGTGCACGTGATAGGCGCGGAAGCCGATGGCGAAGGTACTCGCCGCCGCTCCCGTCATGAACTGGCACTGGCTGGTGTTGGCGATGCCGTTCTTGCGCAGGTCGACGATGTCGCCGCCCACCGGCGTGTTGTCCACCCAGAACACGTGCGCCGCGTCGGCGAACGGCACCGGGTCGGTATCCACCGCGGACATCCAGCGGCGGAACTCGAACGGTTGCGCCGTGCCTGGCCCGCTTGCGCCGTTCGGCTTCACCCGGTTGCCGGCGGCGTCGAACACTTCGATGACCAGCATGTACTTGCCGTCGGGGAACCGGCTTTGCGCCGTGTTCCAGCCCTGGTGGAACTGCCCGCTCAGGTAGCGGTGGTCGGGCGAGCTCCAGTACGGCACCTTGAACAGGTCGCTTTCCGCGCCGACCGTGGCCGGGCCCAGCAGTTCCGGTGCGCGCACCACGTCGCCGGGAATGTCCACCAGCTTGTCCCAGGTGACCGAGTCGTTCAGCACGATCGGCGCACCCACCGGCGTGCCGGCATCGCTGACCGCGAACACCTTCAGCCGGTAGTACTTCACGAGCGGCTCCAGTTCCGGCGAGAACCACAGGCGCAGCCCGAGTCCGCCGCCCCACGGGCAGTCCGGTGCATACGAGGTGGTGAAGGTGCCGTCGTCCGCGTCCAGCGCGCCGACCTGCGACACCCCGTTCTGCATCGGGAAGTTGAAATGGAAGCTGCCGTAACTGCCGACGTGTTCCAGCATCACGAACGGCAGGTTGCCGCTCGGCGGCGGCTCGCCCGGGCCATCGGCGCAGACGCGCGCCTGCGGGTCGTAGCTGTGGATGCCCGCCGCGCTGCCGGCCGCGAAATACTGGTGCGCGGCCAGCCCGTCGTAGACGACGTGCCAGGCGCCGTTGATCATCTGCCGTACGCGGTAGGCGTAGGTCGTGACGCAATGCTCGCGCGTCAGGTGGAACGGCGAGCGCAGGTAGCAAAGATCAAACCGGCCGCCGGGCTGGATCATCGTCTCGCCGACCTTGCGCACCGAGCAGTGGCAGAAGATGGGGTACAGGTACGGCCGCGCCAGCACGTACTCGCGCGCCGCCTCTTCCGGCATCGCACGCAGCGCGAGGAAATCCTGGTGCAGGTTTTCCGGTGGCGTGGCAGCGAAATCAAACGTCGCCTTGCGCTGCTGGATGTCGCGCGCCGCAACACGCAGCGAACGCGGGCCGAAGGGCGCCGGGTCCGGCCCGGGGATCGGGTCGGGGATCGGGTCCGGCAGTGGAATCGGCAGCACCGCAAGAATCTCGCGCAGCCGATCCAGCAGGTCCGGGATGCGGAACCAGCGACAGCAGCATTCGCGCTCGTAGACCTCCACGACGCCGTCGCACAGCGTCTCGCAACGCAGCGGGAAATACAGGTGCGGGCGCAGCTCCGCGGTGATCGGCTTGATCCGCGCGACCTGTGCCAGCGCATACATCGGCTGCAGCCGGATGTCGTCGAGCAGGTCCCAGAACCACGGCCGGCATTTGCTCACGGTGCCGCTGACGCACTGGAAACGGAAGCGGAAGCGGTTCCAGATATCCGGCCCCAGCACCACTCCCTGCTTGCGCCACAGGTCGACCTGCTGCGCCACGCGGTAACGCGTCAGGCTGTCCGTCGGCAGCGTCCTGAAATCCTCGACATCCGGACCGAAGGCGATCGCGCTGGCCTCGCCCGGGTCCAGTCGCAACAGCTTGCCGTCGTAACTGCCCAGCTTCCTGATCGGGCGGCCGCTGACGTCCACCTTGTATGCCGCAAAGCGCGGCGGCTGCTGCCCCTCCTCGAGTCCGACGAAAGTGACTGTCAGATCCAGCGGTTTTTCCTTTTCGTTGCGACTGGCCATCGTGATCTCCGTGAAGCCCTGACGGAAAACGGGTTGGTGGGGGCGCGCGTCCCGCGGCATCGGCGCGATCACGACGCGCGGGACGGCGATGGCCGGCATCGGATTCGCGATGCCGCCATGACGATGGATGAGCAAGCCGTGTGCCACGGCCTTGCACGCTGCGCGGGCGCGCCACGCCTGCGCCGTGACGCCGCGCGGTGCACGCGCATGGGGCAGGGGTGACCCGGTTTCGATATGCGCTGGGTAGCGGGTCACCCGCGCGGGGCTGTGCCCCGAGGGTTTGGCTTGAAACGCGCCAGAGCAAGAACTTTCGTCTGCCCTCGGCAGCCGAGTTGCTTTCGTGCGCGACTGTAGGAGCGCACCCTGTGCGCGATGCTCTTGCCACATTCAAAGCGAAGAGCGGTCGATCGCCTGCGGCGACCGAGTCACTTTTCTCTTGCGTGGTGGCCAAGAGAAAAGTAATTACACGCGCGTCAGGAACGCGCGTGAACGGCGAAGCCGGCCCGAAGGGCGGAGGGCAGGGTGCCCGGAGTAAAAGAGAAGGCCACCCCGCTTGGCGCTTGCCGCCCATCCATGGGCGGCAAGTCCGTGAGCCGGGGCCGGGCTTTTCGACAGCACGTCGGGCAACCGCTCCTGCGTGGCCTCAACTCCGGCATCCATGCCGTCGCCATGCCGATGCCCGCTGCGCGGCCTGTCGACCCCGACTCACTGCCGCACAGGGGCCCCGGGTAGAGCAGCGGGCCATCGTGGCCCGCACTTTTCAGAAGAGCCGCCTTCCGACGCCCTCTCCACACCTCCGCACCTCTTTGTTCGTCATGCCTGCGCAGGCAGGCATCGCACTTCACCGGCGGCGACGAACACCCCTTGTAGAAGCCCGCTCGCTGGCGATGCTCTCGCTCGTCTGCAGCGCGCGAAAGCTTCAGAGCCAAGGGCTTTCGTCTGCCTTCGGCAGCCGAGTTACTTTCTCTTTGCGTGCTCAAAGAGAAAGTAACCAAAGAGAAAGAGCACCCCGCTTGGCGCTTGCCGGGCATCCTGCCCGGCAAGTCCGTGAGTCGGGGCCGGGCTTTTCGAGCGGGCATCCTGCCCGCGCGAAAAGGCGTTGCCATCCTTGGCAACGCCCGCTATGCGGCCTGTCGACCCCGACTCACCGCCGCACAGGGGCCCCGGTAGAGCAGCGGGCCATCGTGGCCCGCACTTTTCAGAAGAGCCAGAGCAGAGCCGGAGCAGCGCGCGGGCTGTAACTCTCTCTCTATTGGTTTCCCCGTCCCGGTTTTCCCAGTTCCGCTCGACTTCCCGCCCTACGGACTATGAAGCGTCGTTGGCATCCCAGATGCGGGCCAGGGTGGCGGCGATCTTCTTCTCGAAGCGCGCGACCAGTTCGCGGTTGGCGTTGACCAGGACTTGCTCGGCTTCGATTTCGGCGACGATGGCTTGCTGGGTGGCGAGGGGCGGAAGGGGCACTTCGAGTTCACTCAGAATGCCTTGGGAAAGGTTTCGGATGCTCGCGCCTTGGCCGACTGTTTTGATCATCTCTGCGAAGTCACGAGACTTGAAGAAATGAGCGAAGAAGAGCGGCATCGCCCGCTGGTCCTGAATTCGGCTCCGAATGGTGAAGCCGGAGAACGTCGTGGGTTCCAGTGGTGGAGGGACAAACAACGAGCGCCCCACCAAGTCAGGATTACCGTTCGAACGAACGAAAAGTATGTCTCCGGTCTTGACGAGGTAATCGTCATCGAGTGGCGCGGGCAGATGCAGTTCGTCGAGGTCATCGAGCGGTGCGGCGTTTGGCCAGTGACTTGTCGAGGATCAGGATCGAGGTCTTCACGCCGGAATACGGCTGGAACAGACCCGCGGGCAGCGAGACGACGGCGACCAGCGATTCGTCGGCCAGCAGCTTGCGCAGTTTCTTGTAGGCGGTCTGGCTCTGGAAGATCACGCCTTCGGGCACGATGATGCCGGCGCGGCCGTTGGCGCTGAGGTGTTCGGCCATGTAGTCGACGAACAGCACTTCACTGCGCTTGGACTGCACCGAGAAGCGGTTGTGCGGCTTGATGCCGCCCTTGGGCGACATGAAGGGCGGGTTGGCCAGGATCACGTCGGCGGTTTCGTTCCAGCGCTCCTGGCTGGTCAGCGAGTCGTACTCGAAGATGTGCGGGTCGGCGAAGCCGTGCAGGTACAGGTTGACCAGCGACAGCCGCACCATGTCGGGCGAGATGTCGTAACCGATGAAGTTCCTGGCCAGTCGCGCGCGGTCGTCGGGGCTCAGCGTGCTGTGGCCCTTGGCGTCGGTGTTGGCCTTGAGGATGTGCTTCCACGACGAGATCAGGAAACCGGCGGTGCCGCAGACCGGGTCCAGCACGGTGTCAGTTTTCTTCGGGTCGACCAGCTCGACCATGAAGTCGATGATGTGGCGTGGCGTGCGGAATTGGCCGGCGTCGCCCTGCGAGCCCAGCACCGACAGCAGGTATTCGAACGCGTCGCCGAGCCGCTCGCTGTGGTCGTAGCTGAACTCGTCGATGATCTTGAGGAAGGACTTCAGCGTTTCCGGGTCACGATAAGGCAGGTAGGCGTTCTTGAAGATGTCGCGGAACAGCGGCGGAATGCCGGGGTTTTCCGGCATCCTGGTGATCGCCTCGGCGTACAGGTTCAGCATCTCGTGGCCACCGAGGCCGGCGTGCATCAGTCGCGCCCAGCCGTAATGCGCATAGTCGCCGGCGAAGAACTTGCGCCTGCCACCGAGTTCCTCGCTGTCGGCATCCATGTCATCCATGAACTTGTAGATCAGCGCGATGGTGATTTGTTCGACCTGGCTTTTCGGGTCAGGCACCTTGCCGACGAGGATGTCGCGGGCGGTATCGATGCGGTGTTTGGTTTCGCTGTCGAGCACAAATTATCCCTGGCGGATTCAACTTTGAAGTGCAGCACCCTCAACGTTGAGGTGGCGCAGGTGCGGTAGCCTGCGCAGCTTCACCGCCAAGTGGAACTGCACATGAGCTACACGCACCTGAGCCAGAGCGAACGCTAC